>JAEEGL015045378.1_pt1 | contig 18353 bp, 13 predicted proteins | sample 9134231 | NCBI WGS metagenome assembly JAEEGL01 (sample SAMN16246548, study PRJNA631951) | gut metagenome | biome: gut microbiome; feature: rumen; material: fiber-attached | host: Bos | place: Iran: Karaj | collected 2018-10 | reverse complement strand
CAATTCAATCATACAATTTTAGTAGATAAAACTTTATGTGAAAAAGCTATCAGAAAAATCTGAATCCTTACTAGAGATATGAATAACTTTATCCAAATCGAAACTCAGTGAGATAGCCAAATAATTATTTCATCATGAAAAACTGATAAATGAGCATGAAAGACTAAAATCAATGCAATTATTTCATGAGATCCAATTACTTTTGCTGTGAACTGAAGATATATCACAGATTTTATCAAAATGATGGAATCAGAAGAAATCCAATTCAATCTAGTTACAGATCAAAAACCAATGATAATAACAGATAAATGAAACGAAAATTATAAATATGTAGTTAGACCTTTAATTACAAACTAATATAAAAAAATAAAACATGTATGAATCCTTTTAAGAAACTTAAACGAAAATTCCATCATGAATCATGTCATCATGAATGGACAAGATCCAGCGAAGAACATGCAGTGTTCGATGATGGAGTCGGAGAACATACTTCTATGTTCACAAAATGGACATGCATAAAATGTGGAAAAGTTCTATGGGGAAACCCAAACAAGTAATTAATTGCACGACATATTGTCGTGCTTTTATTATTTCTTTTTAACTCTTTCATACCCGAGCTGACCACAAGCTCATTTAGCCTCTCTTCACATAGATTCACGAACAGTAACTGTAATTCAACCTTTTTCTAATATTCTTTTAAAATTTTGAATATCTTTTTCGCTAGACTCTTTCAAATCAATTACAGGATTCGCATTATAAGGTATCAAATTTACATGAGCTAATCTATTTTTTAAAAGTTTAATCAATTGATCAGCCAATTCTGGCTTATCTGTTACTCACGAAATCATTATATACTCATAAAAAATCCTATTATTTGTCACTTCTACATATTTATCAATCACTTCCATTAATTCATCCAACTTAAATCTTTTAGCAATTGGCATAATTTTTTCTCTTAATTCTTGGTTAGGAGCATGCAAACTTACCGCCAATTTTACATCTATTTTGTCCTCAATCAAACGTTCAATTCATGAAACAATTCCAGCTGTAGAAATTGTCACATGCCTGCGTCATAGCGAAAACCTATCCTGTTGAAGCATAATTTCCACAGATTTTTTCACTTCATCATAATTTAAAAGAGGTTCTCACATTCACATAAAAACTACATTTCTCACTCACCAATGAGTTCAATCTTCTTTTTTTCAAAAACGTTTAAATATATAAGCATTGGCATATAAAACTTGGCTAATAATTTCATCCCATTTTAAATTTCTAGTAAATCAAAGTTTTCATGTCACACAAAATAAACAATTCACAGGACAACCAACTTGTGATGAAATACATAACGTAATACGATTCAACTTTCTTTTATTATTCTTTACATATTTTTCATCCTGCCAATGATACATTATAATCGATTCAACTATATAACCATCTTCCGTTTGAAACGCAAATTTAGTCGTAGTTTCAGCTTCTACTGTTTCCATACATTTCAAAGATATTGGAGAGAATTGTACTTTTAATTCATCTTTAAGTTGATTGGATAGGGTGGTCATTTCATCTCGTTCGATATGTTGATTTTTGAATAACTCAAAAAAAATTTGCTTAACTTTAAACTGTGGAACTTTATGCTCTTTCGCTCGAATTTCTAGCTTTTCTTGATTAAATAATACATCCATGATAAATTATTTTCATTTAAACTTAGACTTGAAAGCAATAGTTTCTTTAACTAATTGATAATCAGTATATATTTCCCTATTTCATCATGAATTAGTAGAATAAATTGGAATATCTGGTACTATATGAAAATGCAAATGATCAATACTCTTTCCAACTTTTCAACGAGCCACTCAATCTCTTAATAAAAGATTTACTTCACTATGGATCATCTCCATTTTTCTCATCCATTTATCAATAAGTGGAATTAAATCCAATCGTTCTTCAGGTGTAATCTCTCACATACGAATTAAATGTCTATTTGGTACTATCAATATATGATCACGAATGTAAGGAGCTCTTGCAAGCAAAACTGTAAAGTATTTTCATTTTTCTATTATATAGTTTTTTTCTATATTACAAAATGGGCATTCATCTCTCAAAACTTTAAGCAAATAATCATCATACCTCATTATACAATATTTCTAACAATAAAATTTATTCTACCTTATTAACCTCAATTACATCATCCCAAATCTGCATATCCTGAATTTCTTTATTATGAGTTACAGTATAAAACTTCATAGTCCTCTGTTTAACAAAATTATCAATCATTTCAGAAACTTTTCATACCGTATCCGCATCTAAATTATTAATTGTTTCATCCAAAAATAAAAGGGGAGTATTTAAATATGAAGAAACAGCCAACATCCGTACTAATTTTAAAACAGTTCTTTGACCACCACTTAAACTTTTAACCTCTCTTTCTCATTTAGAATCTAATATTTTAGCATCAAGTTCCAATTTTTCTCAATTCTCAACTATCTGCATTTTAATAGAATAATCCACACATTGAGAAAGATAATCATTAATCACATCACTTAAAATTGGCAAATTATCACTCAGAGCAAAAAGTACGATTTCCTTAGAAAGAATAGAATATAAACGAGATAATTTTTTCTCATCCTCCTTTAGCTGGTTAGCTAAATTTTTATTATTCTTATTATCTTCCACAAGTTGTTCTATCAAAGAAAAATTCTGAAAAATCTGTTTTATATCATTTTGCTGTTGTTGAAGCTTTAAAGGATTAAATTTCTCCTTTTCTGCTTTTACTCACCCCATTTTCACATTTAAATCATCAATTTGCTTTTCTTTCTCTGTTAAAGTATTTTCTAAATGTTTCAGTGAAGTTTCAGCAACTACTTTATTTTCTTGATATTTTTCTAAATTTTTACTTTCTTCATCTCGCTGAAATAACTGCTTATCAATATTTTGGATTTCACTCTGAAGAGATTCTCGATCACGATAAGATTTTTCCCATTCAGCGAATCAAATCTTCATCAAATATTCCTTCAAAAGATTTGAAAATTCAGTCTGTTCATTAATTTTTTTCTCCAAATCTTTTTTTAAATCATCTCATTCTGGATTTTTTTGATTCTCAAGTTCCTTAATTTCATTATCATAATCTCACTTTTCATACTCAGATTTTAAAACTTCTAAAACCTGATTTATGTTTTCTTTTTGTTGGATATACTGTTCATATTGCTGTTTATTGATTGCTTTAATATGAGGGCATTTTTTGCATAAATCAGGACAATTAAAATCTGAGCTTTCAGCCCACATTTTGTCAAGTTCCTCAATCTTAATTTGCTGTTGTTTTATCTCATCTTCTTTCCTTAATTTTAATTCTTTAATTTTTTCCAACTCATTATCATGATTTATTTTCCAGTTTCTTTCCTGTAAAGATATATTTTCCAATTTACTCTTTTCCATTTCTATCAAATTTTTAATTTTCATTCATGCATCTTTTGCTGTTTGTAGAACATCATAAGCTGATTTTAAATCTTTTGGCATTTCCAAATTCTCAAAACTATCATCATTTGCTGCAGACTTGTTCCAAAACTCTATTAAATCTAAAAAATCTAAATATTTAGCATTTGAATTTAAAAAATCTCATTTTTTATAAAGTTCCATTTTCTTTTCTTTCAATTCATTTCACTTTTTTGCATCAATATTCTCTATTTTTTTCTGTAAATCTAAAATATTTACTTTCGTTGACTGAATATCATTTCAAATCTGAGACTTCTGATTATTTAAAGTAGAATATTGCTGCTGAAATTCATTTAACTGAGCATCTAATTTTATCACAGCATCCATTTTACTTTGAATCAAAGTTTCAGCTTTTTCAAAAGAGGAATATTCAAGTCAATTAAAACTGAAATCAGATAAAGAAATCTGGTCAAAAAATAACTCAATATTTTTAAAAAATTCATCATTTGTTGATAAAATAACTTTCAATTCATCATCTTCTTCTAAATTTTTTATAGTAGTCCATAATGATTTCATATTACTTCTCAATTTATTATCTTGTAATGAGTGATCCTGTAACGCCTTCAACTTATATCAAACTTCCTTTTTTTTATCTTGAACTTTTTCTTTTGCATCATCTATTCAAAGCAAATTGAAAACATTTTTTAATACAATCAACCTATCTGCAGGCCTCATTTCAAAAATATTATCAGCATCCTGTAAAAGAAAAACCGTACTCAAAAATACCTCTTTTGGTGGCAGTAAAACCTCTAATGAAGTCTGTAAATCCGTTTCATTTTTAAAAGAGATCTCCTCCAAATTCCATAAATTTCCATTTTTTGATTCAAATTTTTCAATAATATTTTCTCACCATTGCAAAATTTCATTATTCAAAGCTAGATTTTTAATATCTTTTAATAAATTTTCTCATCCATAGTTTATTGTAAATAATTGAGAGCTACAACTATCATTTCATGCATTCGTATGTTTTAATATTCTTTTAACTAGATAACAAACTCAATCAACATCAAAAATTAAACTAATTTCCCCATTTTTACTTTGAAGATTTAACATATTTCTAGAGCTATCTTTATACAATGCATATCTTGGAGCATCAAAAAACAAAAAACTCTTTCCACTCCCAATAGGTGCTTTTATCAAATATTTTCATTCATCAAAAATCAAAGAACAATTAGTATCCCTAAATGGTCAAATATTTTCATAATACGCAATTAACAGATTTATCATAAATCATAATCCAATATTAAATTATGTCTTATTTATAAAAATCTGCTATATAATTTCTAGTTATAAAAAAGCTGGCAATCTAAGCCAGCTTACTATGTTTTAGGAACTTGGTCGTTCATCAACAATTTCTCAAGCATATACATATTTACCATTTTTACTTCCGTCTCATCATGATACAATCATTAATTTTCCTTCTTGCCTTATAACTTTATATTCTATTTCATTAGATTTACCAGAATTTAATATAAATGTTCATTCAATCAATTCACTATCTACAAAATTTCACTTATATACATTTCATGTGTCCTTAAAAGTAAAAGTTCATTCTCACGTTTCTTTATCATCTACAAAATTTCACTTATATACATTTCATGTGTTCCTAGTAAAAGTTCACTCTCATTGCATTTTATTATCTTTCCATTCTCAATCATATGAACTTCCATTCGCCCAAGTAAAAGTTCACTCTCATTGCATTTTATTATCTTTCCATTCTCAATCATATGAACTTCCACTCGCCCAAGTATAAGTTCATTTTCTTTTATCACCATTTTCATAAGTTCAAACATATAGGCTTCAATCCGCAGAAATTAGAATTCAACGTCAATCATATTTATCTCCATTAAATTCTCATATATAATAGCAATATTCATCTTTTTTATATCAAGAAGTACAACCTCTATTATATTCATAATATTTATTCCCTCCTATTTCAACATAGTTTCTACCTTTATTGTCCCTTTCAACTTTTATTTCCTCATACTTAGGATATTTAGGAAGGTTCAATATTCATTCAGCAACGTTATCTAATTTTGTATTATCTCCGTTTCATTGATCTGATTGAGGTTCAGTACTTTTTGTTTTATTCAACAAGGCTGCCAAAGTATACCTTCATGGTCTTCAATCTGGATTTAACTTTTGATTTTTCTTAAGATTTTTACTATATTCTCTTTGAAATGCTTCAACCATTTTCTTGGTTGGATTAGTAGCTTCATCAGTATATTTTCAATCAATTTTAATTTTTTCTCCATCTCCTGCAATTTTGTTCAATAAAATCTGAACTGCAGAAATATAAACTTCATCACCTTTAAGATCTACTCGTTTTTTTCACTTCATTGTTTCTAAATATGCTCTTGTTTTTTCTAAATTATAACTAATTTTACCATCTGATCATTTATCTATAAATTTAAGTGAATCACTTAAAGCATTTATTTTATCAAAATTTAAATTTCCAACTAAATCAGTAGAAATTTCTTCCCATCAAGGATTTGTAGACACAACTTCTGTGTTTTTACTACCATCCGATAATGTAACTTTATTTAAATATTCTACAAAAGTTATTTTAATAACATCATTATTTATTAAGTAAGTATTCAATACATCTGAAGATATAGATTGTTTCCTTCCTTCTTCATTTATAATATTTCCATTTTCTAACCTAAATTTTCATGGAAGATTTTCACTGGCTAAATAAAGAATTTTTAAATTATTGCCAACATTAGAGTTATCTCATAATCCAAAGAAATTTTCTTTATCTATTAAAATTTTATCATCAATAGAAAACCTTATATTGCCATTGTTAAACATATATTTTCCATCTTCTATAGTAATAGAAACTGTTTGTTTTTTTGATTCATCAATATTTAATTCACCTAAACATCTGTTTAATATAGAATTAAGGCAATCCTTTCACTTTTCACATACATTTACTCACTCCTCATATTGTATCGAGTTAATATCATTAATTGTCCATTTTTTCCAATCTTCATCCTTAATATGTCAAAGACAAGTAACACTAGTACTATTTTCAATTGGATAATAATACTCAGTATTATTATTATAAATTGAAACATTTTCGGGAATAGAAAAACCATTTCTAACAAGACCATCATTATCACTAAATTCTGAAAGATTTAATGCTTGAATCACATTTTGATTCAATTTTAATAACTCTATAGCGTTCTCAGGACCACCAGGATTGTTTGACTCAATAACTATTCAATCATTAACATCTATTTTGTTATAATTATTTCACTTCTTTTTATCCCAATTATCATTCCAATCTTCTCCATTATTATATTTTTTAAATTTCTCCAAAACATCAGAACTTAAACCATTTAATCAAAATCTTTCCATTGGAACAGGATATCGACGATCTCACTGACCAGCTCATTTCCCATCATTTCACCACTTTTGTCATTTTTTCAATTTAACATAAAATTGATTATCAATCAGCTTTAAATCTGGATTATCATTTTCTAGATCTAATCCATCCAATTTACCAGCACCTCTTAAAAAGTTTGTAAAATTTAATAATCTAAGACATTCAGACAAATCTTTACTTACCCATTTTCAATCCATAGTCATTGGTTCAATCGTTAATCCTTTACCATAAGATCTAATCACGTAGTCTTGTAAATTAGCATCCCAAAGAATATCAGCTCAACCAGCCTTATTTTTTAAATAATTAATACACGATGGAATATTTTTCAATAAAATTCTCACCTTACTATTAACATTTTCAGCAACAGGACAAAGATTGTTTTCACTATCAAATTTAACTTCATAAAGTTCACCCGGATGATCTTTTAACTCCATATAACACGTATTTTCAATATTATTAAAAAAAGTAGCTCACTCAATCTTTGGAGCACCTAAAAATAACGGATAATTTGTACCATTAAAAACATAATCTGTTTGAGTACTAGGAAAATTATCGAAATTACTACCTCAGGCTCAACTAAAATAATAGTTTTCACCAACAACTCAATTACCTAATTGAGTAAAATTTGTTTCTATAAAATTTTTAACTTTATATAACGGACTTACAACATTTTTTTGATCTATATTTTCATTATAAATCCTATCGATTTCTTGAAGAATCAGATTAGTCTCCTCAGGATGATTATTAAGATATGAAACAAGGCTATTATTTAAAACATCATCACCAATATCATTATTTCCATCGATTCCATCAGATAACTCTCATATTTCACTAATAAGTTGCTTTAAATCACCATACTCATTTCAAGCATCATTATTTACTCTATTTTTTAAATCTTCATATGTCATGTTCGTTTCTGCCATCTCTACCATATAATAAAAAATAAAGTAATCTAAGCTGTAATACTACCATCAGAGCTCGACTGAAAAATTTTCGATTTATTGAAATAATCTTTAGTTTTTGCAAATGCAAAAAGCACTGATCATCATTTTAATTTATTCATAATTTCATGTGCAATATCTTTTGGCAACGTAAAACATCACAAACTTCATGCCTCTGATCATGGGTGCATATAAATTCAGCGATTAGCAGCTTTATCATTTATTCCATCTTCTAGTCAATTCATTCTAAGTCAAGACCAAGATTTAGTTGTAGATTTTCTAATTTCATCAGGAGTTATATATCATCAAAGGGAAGACTGATTAGTATTAGGCGTATTCGAAAATTTTGTTGCAACTGTTCATCAAGATCATTTTCAATGTCCAACTTTTGTTGCATATTCTACAGTATTTGTTTCCATATTTATTACAAAAAAACGATTTGTTCATCTTGACTTCGAAAAATCAACAACTGTTAAATATTTTGTATTTTTAACTTTTCACGATGACTTTAATGATTCAAATACTTTTAAAGCACACGCAAATGGTTCCAGATTTGGTTTTTCCTTTCATTTTAAATTATTCCAAACATTCTTTTTCTCGGAAGATACCGTTATATTAAAATGATCTATTTCATGACTTTCTCCTGAACTCTCTTTCGCATTTTCATTAGAAGTTAAAGCAGTTTTATCAGATTTATCTGACTTATTTCCATCAGAAGATTTATCATCATCTTTTTTTCCAGTTTCATTATTTTTCTGATTCGATGATTGATCAGATCAATCATTTTCAAGTTCAGATTCATGAGATTCATCAGATGATGTAGATGGTTCTGTTTCAGTATTATCGGATTTACCTGATGACTCATTAGATTCTATTACCTCTTGTTTTACTCAGTCTAATTCATTTAAAATTTCTGTTCTCACCTTATCAAGACTATCTTTATCTGTTGCTCCACTTATCTTTTCTCTATATTTTTGAACTGAAGGCGTTATCAAATTTTTAAGAAACATTCAAACTCCAACTCTATCAAATATCAAATCTTCAAAAGAACCATCATCAACTAAATATTTTTTCAAAAAAATTTTTGTTATACCTTCCTTAACAAGAGACATATCTTGATTATTTTTTTCTAATAATTTACTGACAACCACATCGGCTAATTCATTTTTCAACTCCAAAAGCTCATCTGACACACCTTCATCGCCGATTTCCTGTGTTTCTTTATTATCATCTGTAATTATTTCGTCTGCCATTGTTTATTAGAACATTATTTAAAACACATCAAATTGCTTTTTCTTTTTTTTAAAATAACACTGCAGCTAAAAAGATTTAACCATTATTTACAGTATTTGTTGTTATATTTGTCCCTCAAATATAACCATAATTATATCCATTGACGTTAATATTACTACTAACGTTATTATTAATATTTGTGGTAACAGAAGTATTAATATTCTGTTCAGATTTTATTTCTTTTTCTTTCTTATTATCATCCTCTTTTTCATTAGTATCTTTTTTATTTACACTTTTTTTATTCTCAGTATTTTTAACCTGATTTTTATAAGCTTCTTCCTGCTTATTACCTTCAGAACTTTTATTTTCTTCTTTATAACTATATTCATCCTTAACTTTATATTCATCTTTGCTGCTTAATTCAACCTGAGTTGCGACAGATTGTTGCTGCTTAATATCTTCAGCATTGATAGTTCTATTCATATCCCCTTCAGCTTTTATTTCTACATATCACCTCAACCTAGTTACTAACTCTTTAATTGTTTTAGGTCATGGCTTCCCATCAGGGACCTTGAAACCACACGTTTTTTGAAAAATACTAATACATTTTTTCGTATCCTTATTATATAATCAATTAATAGATTTTACTGCATATTTAGGCTTTAAACCTAAATTTATTTTATCTAAATGATTTAATGCAACTTGTACAGCGACAATCCATACCTTTCTGTCTAATGGTTTTTGCTTTCGTAATTGACTCCATGACTTATTTTGTAGAGTCATAAGATATTCTTCTACTTTATCCTTATTAAATACTATTGTATCTCAATCTAAACTTTCACAAAATCATAGTTCTATTATCCTATTTTTCAATTTAACATCCTTTATATTTACCATATTTTTTTCCGCTACATATTCTTTCATACTAGTAATGTTTTTAGTATCAATATTCTTAGGAACTTTAATATTATTTTTATCTGTCTCGTCGGTTTTATCAGTTTTATCAGTTTTATTCGTAACATTAGTATTATTATCTGGATTTTTCCCAGAATCATCTGGTTTCTTATCCGTATTATTATCTACATTATTTGGTTTATCCTGTGAAGTTTCAGTTTTCACATTAGGATCAGATAATAACTTATTTTTCATATTATCAAATAATTTGTTTTTACATTCACTTATCAACCTACTTTTTTCTCTATCATTCACAAAATCACCACCAGTAATAGCAGCGCTTATCTCATCATTAAACATCATTACATCGTTTGCTGTAAATTCACTTCAACGAAATTTTAATACTCATTCTGCCGTCTTCGTAAAATCCGCCACTGGTAAATTAATATTAACAGCTTCCACAATTTTCTTATTACTCTCAATCCTTTGATTATTAAGCTCATTAAGTTTTGCAACTATAGCTTCTCTATTCACTATTGAATTCTTTTTATCGCATATGTGAGCTATTGTGAGAGAATCTCATTCCCACTCTAAACCTTGACCGGAAAGCTCTCATTTATATGTTTCAAGAAACGATTTTATACTCTGTGAATTAGCAGATAATTTCTGATATCCAGGATATTCTGCTTCAATAAATGTTTCATTATTTTGATAAGTATCTTTTAGTACTTTTTTTATGGATTGAAAAACCCTTATATCTTCAGTATTCATACCTGTTCACATAAGAGTTGCACTTCAAAATCATCTATCTACATCTTCAAAACTTTTCATAGTTTGATATACATCAAGGGCTACTTTTTCATTCATAGATAAGTACAAACATAATTTTCTAACCTCCTCATCCTTCATCTTATGTAATTCCATAGGATTTCTTAGTTTATCCATAAATTTCTTGTAATCCTTTTCCATACCTTTATTATCTCAGAGATCATCCAAAAATCTTATCAAGTCATCCAAAGAAGCTCAGGCCCTTTTAGTCCATCAATTATTTTTTATGTTCTCAACATACGTTTTTAACGTATTTAAATAAATTTCATTTTTCAATAAGAATTCCGCAAATTTGGCATCCAAAATTACATCATTAATTTCAAGCTTATCATCCAGAGTCTCACCTCAAACATCACTGAGTTCTTTGGTTATTTTATCAACTCTTCTTTTCATTTCAACATCAGATGCTGCATCATGATTTGTTACTTCAACCATTTTAATAAAAATTAAAAACTAAAAAGTATCTAGTAATTTATCTAACTCTTCCAATTGTTTTTCATCTTGCATTGCACTCTGTTTTTCAATTTGCTTCATTTTTTCTAAAGCATCTAATCATTTTTTCATTTTTTGTTTTGCTAATTCAGAGCTTGCAGAGTGAACACCTGATTCCACTGCCTTTATTAAAGTATCTAATACATTATCTCATAATGCTCATTGTTCAACAAGAATCTTTAAACCTGGCGCCAATTCCCATATTGGTTCAAGTTGTTCCAAAACTTTTAGCAAATATTCTTTCTTCGTCATTATGTTTTTATTAAGTAAATAATAAAGTTTACACTACTATTATATTTATAATTATAAAATTTGTCAAATTTTTGAGGACTTTTTTCATATCTTGAAATATATAAACGAAAACATATCCTAAAAAATGAAGAAAGATTTAAAGTCAAACATATTTAATGCAAATTATCCCATTCTTACAAAATTTAAAATGACTCTCTCGCCGCAAGATTGTATCTTTAATCAAAAATGGTCAAATTTTTTTAAACAATAAAAAAATTGAGTCTTTTAAATCTATACTTAAAAAATGAGATACTCTCTCCATTATGGATAAAGATTGAAGTAAAGAAAATATTACAATTTCTAAAACCATAGAACTTACAAAATGAAAACTAATTATTTTCAATAAACCTAAAGGATACGTGGTTTCAAAATCTGATTCACACAATTCCACAATTTATAAATTACTACCAGAAGAATTTAAAAATCGATACTATATCGGTCGCTTAGATAAAGATAGTCGTGGGCTAGTATTACTAACAGATACTCCTTCATTAGTACATCAATTTGAACATCCTAAATTTCAAATCAAAAAAGAATATATAATCCAACTCTCTTCTCCATTCAATGAATGAGATAAACAAAAAGTAAAAAATTGAATTATAGACGAATGAGAAAAACTAAAATTTTTAGATATACAACAAACAAAGAATCCACTAATATATAAAGTAATTCTCAATGAATGAAAAAAACGCCACATTAGAAGAGTTATTAAAAAACTTTGATACAATTTAATTGATTTACAACGTATAAAAGAAGCACAATACATTTTACCAAAGGATTTAAAGGAAGGGGAGTGGAAATTTTGTTAAATAATTTATCAAGAAACAAATTAAATGAGAAAAACAATAAAAACTGTAATTTGAATAACACTTTTAACTCTAATTTTTATAGTCTCTTTTATCGTACTTAATAGAACCCAAAAACACAAAAATCCAAAAATCTGTTGTAATAATAAGTGTTTCAATATAGAGATTGCAAACAATAATGAATCTCGCCAATTATGCTTAATGTATCGAGAATCTCTATCAAATGAAGATTGAATGCTTTTCATATTCGACAACCCCTGAATTTACTCTTTTTGGATGAAAAACACTTTAATTCCTTTAGCATGACTACGAATAGATTCAAATTTTAAAACTGTAGATATTATATTCATGGATCCATGTAAAACAGAAGAATGTCCATTGTATACACCAAAATCTGAAGCACAATACGTTCTTGAAATAAATCAGTGACTCATCAAAGAAAAACAACTACTTCATATTTGAGAAAAATGTACAATAATATCTGATTAAACAAGAATTCTCTCATACATATATCGATTATAAACATAACAAATTGAAATTTTATATCGAAAACTTGCATTCATCCACAAAATCTCTACAATTCAAGATTGAATTTAAGATTCAGATTTTAGCATCACTTAAATCTTATGACTAATAAAAAAAATACAATTGATACTAATATTTCAACAAATCAATCTGATGTAATAGTATTAGAATGAATAAAAACAAACAATCTTAAAAATATAGATTTAGTTTTGCCAAAAAACCAAATAATCACATTTACATGAGTTTCCGGATCTGGAAAATCTTCGCTAGCTTTTGAGACAATTTATAAAGAATGACAATTTCGCTATATAGAATCTCTTTCTAGTTATTTACGTCAGTTTTTCAATTTGTGAGAAAGACCAGATATAGCTTATTGTGCATGACTTTCTCCTGCTATCGCTATAGAACAAAATAAACGTTGATGAAACAGTCGTTCTACAGTTTGAACATTAACAGAAATCGATGACTATACTAGACTTCTTTTTGCAAAAGTATGAGAAAGTTATTGTTATAATTGTGGAGCCCATATTAAACCAAAAAACGTAGATGCAATATTATGAGAGATTAAAGAAAAATATTTTTGAAAAAAACTATACCTTTTAAAAGAAGCTGGAAGATTGAACACAAAAGCAGATTTACAAAAATTTGTAAAAAACAACAGATCAAAAATCGAAAAATGAACATGATTCACCAGATATTTACTTCTTTCTACTCCTATCGAACAAGAAACCAAAATTTCACTTTCAAAAAATGTAGAAAACCAAGAATTATCTCTAAAAGAAAAGAAAAAACAAAAAGAAAATACAGCTTTTTCTATACCTATTGAATATTTTTACTTAGAAGATCCTATTGTAAAAGATGAATATTTCCCACTAAAAATTTACGGAATTTATGACCGCATTAGTATTGATGAAGAAAAATTACCAAGATTAAAAGAAGATATTATTAAAATTCTTTGAGAAGCTCAAAAATTCTGAGTATATGTAATGGACAAACCTTGAGAATCTATATCATTCTCTGAGGTAGAGAATACTTGACTTTCAAACATCGAAATTACTACAAAAAAACCAAAAAAAACTACAAATAAAGACAATCTTCAAAAAAATGAATGAGCTTACAATAACGAAATTCAACGATTCACAGATAAAATGTTCTGTCCTAATTGTAACATCACATATCCAGAATTCACTACCCAACATTTTTCACCAAACCGTGGAGAATGAGCCTGTGAGTGTTGCCATTGACTTTGAGAAATTCTTCAAGTTGATTTTGATAAAATTATCGAACCAAATTCCCCATTAAAAGATGCTATTTTGCCATGGAGAGATTCAAACATTTGACAAGCTATATTACGTAAATTATGCGAAAAATATAACCAAGATTTAGAAAAAATTTGGAAAGAGCAACCAGAACGATTTCTCCACATTGTTGTATATTGAGATAACGAAGAACTTCGTTTGCCGATTTGAAGCAGAATCCCCGTAAAAGGGAAACGAGCTAGTTTCAAATATATATGAATGGAAGATGTAATCAAAGATCAATATGAAAAATGAATGCTAACAGTGGATTTTCAAGCAATGCTAGATATGAAACCATGTCCTCAATGTTTTTGATCAAAAATCAAAAGAGAATCCCTACACGTATTTCTTACTTTCCCGAAAAAATCATCAAAAGAAATTAAAAATTTGCCACACTATTCTGAATCTTTTTTACAACAAGACTTACCATTCGCAAAACCTGAAAATGATTGATTCGAAAAAATCAACATTTGGGATCTTCAAAAAATTCCATTGGAAGAAATGCGCAAACTACTCCATCTTTTTATAAATTCAACCACTCAACCTCCAGTATTAATTCATCGCATTACAAATCCTTTACTCGATAGAGTCCAAACTATCGAAGATTTATGATTATGATATCTAACTACAAATAGACAAATTGATACATTATCATGATGAGAGATTCAGCGTTTACGCCTCGCTAAACAACTTTGAAATAAACTAACTTGAATAGTTTATGTTCTAGATGAACCAACAATTTGATTAGATAGAAAAGAAATTGATAAAACAATTCAAGCCATCCGCAGACTAAAAGATATGTGAAATACCATAATGGTAGTAGAACATAATGAAGAATTTATTGAGGCATCAGACTGGATTGTAGAGATATGACCCGGAGCGGGGGACTTTGGTTGAAAACTAATGTTCTCATGACCATATTCAGAATTCTTAAAATCTAATTGTCTTACTGCTCAATACCTAAATTGAAAGAAAAAAGTTGAAATGGATTTTTCACACAAACCCTCAAATAAATGGGTAAAAATTCGTAAAGCTTCAAAATTCAATCTAGAAAAAGTAGATGTAAACATTAATTTATGAAGTTTCACAGTAATCACATGATGATCATGAGCATGAAAAACTACATTAATGTACACAACACTTTTTCGTTTTTTAAATGATAAAGAGAAATTTGTACAATCATATATACGTCTACAAATGCTAAAAAAAGGATATTCTTGGGAAGATATTTTAGCTGCTCCTATTATGCGTGCCGAAGAGTACGCTCATTATGAAAACATCGCTCTTCAAGAATTTTACAAAGATCTGGCCGTAGATAAAATTGAATGATATGAAGAAATTAAAAATACAATATATGTAGATCAATCTAGTATATGAAAAACACCTAGAAGTTGTCCTTCAACATTCGTAGGAACTTTTGATAGGATTCGTGATGTATTTGCAAACACATCAGATGCAAAATATTTATGATTTCATTCAAGTTATTTTAGCTTTAATTCAGATAAATGAGCTTGTCCAGCATGTAATGGATATGGATATAAGAAGATTGAACTACAATTCCTACCCGATACTTATGTTCCATGCGAGTTATGTAGAGGGAAAAGATATAAACCAGAAGTTTTGTGAATAAAATGGCGTAAAAAAACTATAGCAGATGTGCTCGATATGTATATTTCAGATGCTTTAGAGTTTTTTCATGAAATGGATAATATTACACGTGAATTACAATTAATGTGCGATATTTGACTTTGATATCTAAAAATGTGACAATCTGCTCATATGCTTTCTTGAGGAGAGTCTCAAAGACTTAAATTAGTGAGACATTTATTAAAAGATTATAGATGACATTGTATATATTTCCTAGATGAACCAACAGTTTGATTACATCCAGAAGATATCAGTAGATTGCTGGGAGTTTTAAAGTCTTTTCTTGAGAAGTGAGATACTATCTTGATGATAGAACATGATCCAACAATTTTACGCTTTGCTGACCATATAATTCACCTAGAAAACGGTAAATTAGTCGAAAACAAATAAGAAAAAGGCTGAAAAGAAAACTCCTCAGCCCTTAACGAAATCCATGAAAAAAATTAACACGTGCTCAAATGTTTTGTTAACCTTAACGTATCAAAGATATAGTAAGATTCAACATAACCAGGGGATACATAGCTTATCCTCAACTTTTCACTAATATCTAGAATTTTTTCAAGGAAATCCTTGCAAACTTTTACCAAAACGTGACAATGAGAATAAGCTAAAAAATCTTCAATGTTAACCCTAATATCTTCAAGAAGATTTTTTAATTTCTCTTTCCTAATCGCAATATTCTCCTTATCTGAAGAATGTGAATTTTCAACCGTTCCACGTTCAATTTCTGACCACCTTTTTTGAGCCAGTTGTACTTTAAGTTTAATTTCCTTAAGTTTTAACATACATTTTGTGTTTTTTTATTTAACATAACCAAAAAATATATAAAATCCCACAAAATTCAAGTATTTTTATATAAGCATATATAATAATATTTAGTTTCCTACCAACAATAACCCAGCCACTCAAATCATTGCTCAATTATCAGTAGAATACAAATTTTTAACTGGGTGTACAAATTTTACATTCATTCATTTTTTCGTTGCATAATCTGAATCATTCCGTTCTTTAACTTCATTTTCTACATATTCAGCCAATCTTTTATTTGCAGAAACTCATCATGCAATAGCAATAGTTTTAGCTCCATACATTTTTGCAGCCCTTATCAAACGTTTTCATAAAGTTTCAACTGTTGCTTCCTGAAATTCATAAGCAATATCACAAACATCTTGTTCAGTAAGAATTTTTCATTCTTTTTCACAATGTGATAATAACTGTAATACTTGAGACTTCATACCAGAAAAACTAAACTCAAAAATCTGATTATCTTTTAATGGTAAAAATATCCTTTTGAATTGAAATTTTTCATTAGATTTTCATTTCAAAGCCTGAGCTGAAATCCAAGGTCATCATGGATATGGACCACCTAACATTTTTGAAACTTTATCAAAAGCTTCTCATGCAGCATCATCCAACGTATAACCAATTTTCGTTACATAAAATGGTCAGACTTTTTCTGTATCTAAATTTTTCAAATCATCTTTTTGTTCCTTATTAACCACATACAAATCATTATGACCTCATGATGCTGTCAAAATAACCAAAGGCAATTCTAAATTTTCGATTTTCCTTTCCAATAATATTGAAAATATATGACCATGAATATGATTCACTTCAACCAATGGCTTATGATAATATTCTGCTAATAAGTGAGCAGCCGTACGACCAACAACTAAAGATCCTGGCAATCCTGGCTTAGTTGTAACTGAAATAAAATCTACATTCTGAATGCTTTCCAGTCAGATTTCCTGTATTAATGCAACAATTTTTTCACTATGTAAACGTGATGCTACTTCAGGCAAAACTCATCCATATGGAATATGTTGCTTAATTTGTGAATACATCACGATTTTCTCTATATTAAAAATTCAGTTATCATTATCTATAATTGCAAGAGATGTATCATCACAACTAGTTTCTATCGCCAATGTTTTCATAAATTATTTTCAACAAAAAATGAAAATCTGACTGAGAATATAATCGTTCATTTTTAAAAAGCAAATGAAATCCAAGATTCAAAAATTTCCACTATCAGATAGTGGAAATATTATATATAATATATTATTTTTAGATAATGTCTAGATAAATATTTAGGAGTTTTTACACAAATTTTGACAAATTTAATAAAAAAACATACAATTAAATGGATAGTATTTTACATATAAAAATTACTTAATCGGATTAAATGATACATTACCAAATATAAAAGACAAGCTAATGAAGTTTAAATGAAGTATGAGAATATAAAATATAATCAAAGATCTTAAAAAAATGAAAAAACAAAATTACAAAAAAAATCTCTTGAAAAAAATACTCATTCCAGTATCAATAACCAAAGCTCTCGAATGAGTATTTTTATTTTGTTATCACTTTATATACATGTGACTTTTTGGAAACAAATCCAAAGCTAAAAAGTATGTATACCTTTTTAGTGAAGGAAATGCTAACATGAGAGAACTTCTAGGAGGTAAAGGTGCTAACCTTGCAGAAATGACAAACATTGGTTTGCCAGTCCCTCAAGGAT
>JAEEGL010008076.1_pt1 | contig 18353 bp, 11 predicted proteins | sample 9134231 | NCBI WGS metagenome assembly JAEEGL01 (sample SAMN16246548, study PRJNA631951) | gut metagenome | biome: gut microbiome; feature: rumen; material: fiber-attached | host: Bos | place: Iran: Karaj | collected 2018-10 | reverse complement strand
TCATATCTTCATGTTCAGAGCTCAAACGATTTAGATAGCGACGGTCTGATAAATTGTCAGGAGGTTGTTATTAAGGAAAGAGAAGACGGTTCATTATATGCAATTATGTCTTCAGACCCTTGTAAGGCAGATACTGATAATGATGGTATCAGCGACAACGACGATACAGACAAGTGGCATAGAGGCTTACTTGGCGGTGTTGTTGGGAATGTTAGACTTGTAGCTCGTCATGACGATTCAAAGGATTTCCATGATGGTCATGTTTACATTGTTTACACAAGCTATGTAAATGACAACAAGATTAACATTGATAATCTTTATGGATACTACATCACTAATCCAGATAAGAAAGCTTTGTTAGATGCTGCTTGCGACAGCGAAGACGGCAGCGATAGTGTGGTTTCATGGAGAAGTACACTTGCAGAAATCGAGGAATCAGAGAAGACTGATGCTAATGAAGCCATTAGAAAGGCTGCAGCAGATGGCATGTATGTTGAACAGACACACGCTCATCATGAGGGTGGATATGTTACATTAAACCGTGGCGATTATGTTTCTATCGGAAACTACGGAATGTCTAATGCAAAAGAGTTAATCATTAATGACTACATTCCATACTTAATGACAGAAGGTGAGTTATTCTTTGATCATATTATAAATGAAAAAACTGAGGGTGGAGTTTGGATTAACAGAGAGCTTTACAATCAGAAATATGCATATGACCAGGGACCAAATGAAATTGTTGAGCAGGAAGCTACAGAAGAGCAATTAAATGTTATGCTTAATTACTTCAGCTCTCACAGCTATTTCAATGAGTTTACCCACAACTGTACAACAGTTGCAGCTGGTGCATGGAATGAAGTGTATGGTACAAAGACAGACGAGAATGGTAACAAGGTTAAGACAGAGTATTACGTTAATTCTGGTACACCTATCAAGACTTCATTTGAGAATCCATACACAAATAACGCTGTAAACATCGATACACAGATTGATTATCCAGGTGCTGTTAAGAATTCTATTAAGAGCATGAAGAATATTCCAGGATATATTGGAAGCAGAGTGTATGTGGCAGGTAAGAAGGTTACTGATACAATTGCAAAGGTACTTAAGTTTGATATTTCAAAGCTCTTCAAGAAGAAGGATGCATCAAACAGCTCAGCCTCAGATAAGTTTGCTGAGTACAGAACAATTTCATCAAATAGTTCATCTGGCTCAGCTAGCTCGTCTAGTTCATTAAGCCATGTTGGTACAGTTGATGTTATTACAAGTGTTCCTGGCACAGAGGACTTAGTTGGTGAAGAGGTTGAGGTAATAAATGCAGCATCTTCGTTAAATAAGAAGTCTGTTAAGAAGACAGCTTCTGTTGCTACAGATGATGAGGAGCCAACAGAGGACGCTTCAGAGACAGAAGAAGTTACAGATGATACTTCAGTTGCAGAGGAAGAGATTGTTAAGGGATCAACAGTGGAAGAGGAAATCGAAGACACACCAGTACCTCTTTCTACAGAGAAGAGCAATCCATTATTATGGGTATGGGCTACTTTGCTTTGCATTATTGCAGCTGGTGGTATTGCAATAGCTATTGTGTTCATCAAAAAGAAATAATTAACAAAATATTCAATTATTGATAATATAATAGGTAGAGGCTTAGGGATATCAAGTCCTTAAGCCTCTTTTTAAAATCAAGAAAAAAAACTGTTGACAAAAGCAATTTAATTGCGTACAATTCAATTATAGAAAATAGTTGTACGCAATTTAATCGAGATGTCAATGGAGGTATATAATATGGAAAGGTACGATGTAGCAATAATAGGTACTGGACCAGCAGGTCTTGAGGCAGCTATTACAGCAAAGGTTAGAAATAAGTCAGTTCTTCTTTTAGGAGGAAAAGGCTCATCTGATAAGGTTTCAAAAGCTCACACCATTCAGAATTATCTTGGCTTGCCAGATATTGCTGGTGAGGATATGGCGAAGACATTTTTAGATCACGCCACAAAGATGGGTGTTGAGATTACAGAGGATAAGGTAAACGCAATTTACTCTATGGGACAGTATTTCGCAATTCAGTGCCACAATGGAGATTACGAAGCAAGCACTGTAATTGTTGCGGCTGGAATGACAGCAATGAAGCCATTCCCAGGAGAGATGGAAAATCTTGGCCGTGGCGTCAGCTACTGTGCAACCTGTGATGCAGCTCTTTACAAAGGAAAGACTGCTATTATAGTTGCTTACAGTGCAGAAGATGAGCCAGAGGCAGAATTTTTGGCAGAGAGAGCTGAGAAGGTTTACTATCTTCCACAGTATGAATATGCAGGTTCATTAGGTGGAAATATCGAGGTGACCGTAGATGTCAAGCCTGAATCAATTGAAATGAAGGATGGACAGGCAGTTTTAAATGCCAAGGATTCATCATTTACAGCAAATGGAATATTTATTTTGAGAGAGCAGATTGCTCCATCTCAGCTTGTTCCAGGACTTGAGATGGATGGTAACCATATTAAGGTTGATCGTTCTATGGCTACAAACATCAAAGGATTGTTTGCAGCAGGAGATATTACAGGTGCGCCTTATCAGTACATTAAGGCTGCCGGTGAAGGAAATGTTGCAGCGCTTTCAGCTGTGTCATATCTTAATAGTGTAAAGAACAATTAATTGTGATTGATTAAATTTGAAAGGAGTTTTATTATTATGGTAAAGAAGATTACAACAGATGAGTTTAATTCAATGGATAAGGCAGGAGTTTCAGTCTTAGATTTTAATGCTGTATGGTGTGGCCCATGTAAGATGCTTGGCCCAGTTTTGGAAGAGGTCTCTGAAGAAATGGCTGACGATGCAAAGTTCTACAGCATCGATACTGACGAGAATCCAGATTTAGCAAAAGAATTTGGAATTATGAACATTCCTGCAGTAGTTATTTTAAAGGACGGACAGAAGGTAGACATGAATGTCGGCTTTGTTCCAAAGGATGCCCTTAAGGACTTTGTAACAAAGAATCTTTAAAATTTTCCTTAATTAAGCTCAGGAAAAATTATTAAACAATGAGGTGATAGATAATGGGTGATAAGTATGATTGCTTAAAAATTTCAAATCAATTATGTTTTCCTCTTTATGCCTGTTCAAAGGAGATTGTTAAGAGATATAAGCCATTTCTCGATCCAATCGACCTTACTTACACTCAGTATATTACTATGATGGTAATATGGGAGGAAAAGGAGATTACAGTAAAGGCTCTTGGAGACAAATTATTCCTCGACTCAGGTACATTGACTCCTGTGCTTAAGAAGTTGGAGCAGAAGGGTTATGTTAAGCGTAGCAGATCAAAGGACGATGAGAGAAATCTTATTATTACTTTGACAAAGGATGGAGAGGAATTAAAAAAGCAGGCATCTACGATACCTGCTAAAATGGGCAAATGTGTATGCTTATCTCCAGAAGAATCTGAGCAGTTATATAAATTGCTTTACAAGATTCTTGATAGTATGGAACATGAATAAGAATCGCTAATCAAAAAAGTTTAAAACATCTACATTTTCACGAGCTTGAGAAATGACATCGTCTACAAATGAGGCGGTGTCATTTTTTATTCTATCCCAATCAATGATAGTGACAGCAGACAAATCTGCATGTGCATTTTCAAAAACATCACCCATGTTTTCTTTAGTTGAAATGGTGCCGTTAATATAGCCTTCTGCAAGAACGGTGCTGTCTTGAGTTACGCTAACATCTGTGGCCTCGAATTTAATGCCATCATCAACATAATTCATTAAGAAATTAAAATCCATAGAACAATTGCTACCTATATCTGTAATGTAGGTAATGTTATTGGTAAATGAATTAGTGTAATTGGTCTGACCATTACGCTTGATTGTGGCAACGACTCTTTCATTATCAGGAAGAGGAGCAAAAATCTCAATTTTGTTAAAGTTCTTACCAACGATGGAAATGTATGCTCCAGGTGTCTTGTAAGAAAGGTCAAATGTTATCTTTCTGGTGTGATTAAATCTGTCCAGGAAGAGAGAGCATTTTATATCGTGATCTGGAGCCTCCATACCTAAAAGCTGCCAGATGAAATCGCCCTCGCCCTTTGGAATGGTGATTCTGAATTCGTTGCTTTCCGTACCATCTTCATCTACGAAGACAACGTCTGTTTTTTCTATCTGAATTTTTTTAACGAACTCATAGATGTTACGTTTGTTTTGGTGGAACCATTCGTGGTTAATATCGTTATTAAGATTTGGCGCAGTTGGGAATAAGTCCGAGCCTGTGTCAAAACCGTAGGAGATACCACCAAGTAGAGGTGCAACAAGATATACGGTCTCATCCTGAGCATATACATCCATTTCCCCTACATCTAAAACGAGTACGTCCAGATTAGATTTGCAAGAGAACTTCTTTTGAGAAGCAGAACGCTGACCCTTGATGCCGCCACTGATTGAATAAGGGAATCCCTTTAATTTTTTGATGTAGGCATTTCCAGAGTAATCGATATCTGCATTTGTGTAATTTCTAAACAAATCCTTCAAATCAATATTGTAAGCCAGATAATCTGGGTTATTCAAAGTGCTCTCTGAAAAATGAATAACTGAGGCGAGTATTCTTGCTGAAGGATTATAATTCAGCTCTGCTTTGATGATTATGGCCAGAGCGAGTACCACAACAATTATTATCCCTAATTTTTTCTTTTTCATAAAAAATATTATAGTAATTCTAGTGGAGTATCTGCAATAGACAATGCAATCGAAGTGTCCATCTCAACCAGGTGATTGGCAGCCTGGGATTTCTGATATGCGATGTCATTTTCGGCATACTTTACGCAAGCCTCATGGTATTTTTCAGTGTTGCCACTTTTTTTGTAAATATCCATGTATAGCTTTGCAGTCTCAAGCTTTAGGTGGTAATTATCAGAGATGGTGGCAGAAGATTCGAGATTCTTGGCTACGGCTTCAGCTCTTTCAAATTCTTTCATACTGCAGAAGGTATCTACCAGTAATTTCAAATCCTCTAAATAATCGTGAATAGTAATGGATGGATCTTTCATAAGACCAGCAAGGTCATCGAGATGGTCATAGACGTACTGATTATCCCCCATCTGATGATGTAAGTTTGCATTCAATATAGTCAAACTAAAATCGTGATAATGCATGTCGTTTTTCGCGGCAATATCACTGGCTCTTCTAAGATATGTTTCAGCATCACTAAAACGATGAGTCTTTAAGTAGCAATAGGCCAGATTCAGGCAGGCTACCAGATAGGAGTGCGGTTTGTTATTGAAAGAATCTCCATAATCCTCCAAATCCTGCATAGCCATTTTTCCATAGTTAATAGCACTGTCGTAGTCTCCGAGCAACATATATCTGTTACAGATTGTTGCATAGAAAAAATGCTTTGCGCCGCGAATACGGTTTTTATCTAGGTAATCAAAGGCATTAAGGCACTTGTAGAGCATTTTTGAATCGTAGCCCATAATTCCATAGGCGATGGCTAAGCCACGGAGAGTCATAATGTAATTCGTGGAGTCGTCTATTTCCTCGTAAATACTCTTAGCCATATTGAGATTGTCTATTCCAAGCTCTATGTTGTTAACATGAATTAAGTGCATTCCTTTTTCATAATATTCTTTTGCTATTTGCTCTGAACTTGCCATAATGACCTCCTGTGAAGAAACCCACAATTCAATATGTTATAAGTATAAGAAAACTTTGTGACAATTTTCGTAAATTGTTGTTTATTCGCAGTCAAAAATTTATACTATATATTGATATTATGTATAAATTTGGGGATTTTTAGTATGAAAAAGACGAGTAGTTTTCTATATGGTTTGATTTTAATTGTCGGCTTAGGAATATTTACTTTCGTAATTGGCTTGATATTTATCGGAGAATTTACCTTACCAGACGAGAGAACCTACACAGATTTAACAGTTGAAAAATACAGTGATGGTTGGGAGAGAATCCGCTGGGACGGAAGTGCAGAGAGCATTACGCTTCCAGGAAATTATGAGCCAGAAGGCTCCCATGAATTTGTACTACGAAAGAAGCTTGATGTTTGGGATGACAGGGATTGTTTTTTAAGCTTCAATTCTAATAAGCAGGATGTGGATGCTTATATTGGTGATGAATTAAGATATTCGTTTTCTACCAAATCTACCAGAATATTAGGAAGCAACACACCGGGAACTATGGTATTCATTCCGCTTCATCCATCAGATGAAGGCAAGACAATAAAGATTGTCCTTTCCGGCGATAATAATTATTCCGGAGTATTGGATGAGTTCATAGTAGGTACCCAGGTTGGTATAGTAATGTATGTCTACAATCGTGAGAGATACACATTACTACTTACATTATTCTTACTGGTACTTGGTGTTATAGCATTTATTATTGGTGTTAGTGTAAAAATCGCATACAGAAAAACATTGCCATTGTTCTTTATTGGATGGGCAATGATTTGTGCTTCATTATGGTCATTGGCAGAAACAGACTGCAGGCAATTCTTTGTGCCTAATTTTTCGTTACTGTCTTACATGACATATTTGAGTTTGATAATGTTGCCGTACACGGTGGCACTATATTTTGACTGTCTGCAGGAAGGCAGATACCGAGCTTTATATATGGGACTTGCAGTGCTTGAAGAGTTCAGTGCAGGAATTGCCATTTTGCTTCAGTTCTTCAACAATACAGATTTGATTGGAATATTACCGATTGCATTTGTTTCTATTGGATTAACCATGATTACGTATATTGTTACGGTTATTCCAGATATTATTCATGGAAGAGTTAAATCATACTGGCTTGAGTTTATCGGTATTTGTGGTGCGATAATTACGGGTATCATGCAGATGTGCGACTACGCATTTTTGCATCCGACAAAAATTCAGTCATTGTATTTAATAATTGGTTTGCTGTTCCTGATAATCATGGCATACTTCCGTGCTTTGAAGGATATCAGAAATACTGAGCGAGAAATGTATGCGGCAGTACAGGCTCAGGAATCCAGCACAGCATTCATGACAAGAATGTCTCATGAAATGCGAACACCTATCAATGCAATTCTTGGAATGAATAAAATGATTCTGAGAGAGAGCAAAGATGAGCACATTTTGGAATATTCAAGAGATGTTAACAGTGCCGGTAATTACTTATTAGGAATTGTTAACGAGGTATTGGATCTGGCAAAGGTTAGTGCTGGAAAGATTGAAATTGTCCCAGAAGACTACGATTTGATGGATATGATTCGAGAATGTTATTCTCTGGCTCGTCCTAGAGCTAAGGCCAGCAGACTTTCGTTCGAGGTAGATATGAGCGATGTCCTGCCAGCAAGACTTCGTGGCGACAGGGAAAGAGTCATCCAGATAATAACAAATCTGTTGACCAATGCAGTTAAGTATACACCTGAGGGTCGAGTTACTCTTTCTGTTCAGGGCAAGATATCAGAAGGCAAGCTTTTGCTGATTGTAACTGTTACTGATACAGGTATTGGTGTGGCTGAGGAGAATATACCTTATCTTTTCGATACATTTACAAGAGTCGGCGAGTTTAATAAAAAGAGAATTGAAGGCACTGGACTTGGTCTTACAATTACTAAGCAGCTGGTTGATTTGATGGGAGGTACCATTTCCGTTGAATCTGAGCTTGGAAAGGGGTCTTCATTTACAGTAATGATTCCTCAGGAGATTCGCTCAGTGGAACCATGCGGAATGTTTTCAATGGGACCAAATGGAGACCGTCGTGTTGCTGACCGTCATGAGGTATTTGATGTTCTTGGAAGAATTCTCGTTGTTGATGATGTTGCAATTAATCTTCGAGTTTTCTCTGTGCTATTGAGCAACACAGACATTACAGTAGATACAGCTATAAGCGGAACAGAGGCTCTTGAAAAGATTGGAAGAAACAAGTACGACATTATCTTTATTGACCATTTGATGCCTGGCATGGATGGAATTGAGTTGAAGAGACTTATTGATTCCATGGAAGATAATCCTAATAGCAATACACCGCTAGTTATGCAAACCGCAAATGCGGTTGTAGGCGCAAAGGAAGAATACGAGCGATTGGGATTTACCGACTATATCGCCAAGCCAATTAAGGAAGAGGAGTTGCGTAAGCTCATACGTAAGTATATAATTTAAGCAGTTTTAGATGAGCTGGTAGGTATCAAGCTCTAAGTGTTGCGAAGCGAATAATTTCTTGATTTGCAAAGCAAATCGAGAACATGACGAGCCCATTGCTTTAGCAATTTGCATGGGCGAGTAACTCTTGTTAATTGAGCGGAGCAATATCTTAGGATTGAGAGCGTAACCAGCGGATTAAGGAGTAGAATTAAGATGGCATTTAATCCAGCTGATTTATTTAAAGTGAAGTCTGCGGCGGAGACATTTAATAGTAATCATCCAAAGCTTGTACCATTTTTCCATGCTATTCAGGGAAAAGCTATGACACCAGGTACAGTAATTGAGATGGCAGTTACTGATCCTAGCGGCGAGCGTGTGGAGACTAATCTTCGTGTCCAAGAGTCAGATATTGAATTGATTCGTCTCTTGATGGAAATCGGAGCTAAAGGATAATCAATCAAGAAATTAGAAAAGCCAATCTGTAGGCACAAGCTGTGTCACAGACTGGCTTTTATTTTTTGAGATTTACTTAAATTCAAAGAATTTTGTATCTAATTCCGGATACGCACGCTTCATGGAAATAGGAATGCCCGCCTTGTTTACAAAGCAGTGCACGGTGCGTGCAACAGCCCTGTCTTCGCCGGTAGCCTTATCGTATATACGATAAGCGATTTCCATTTCATGTCCATCATATGAAATGAGCTTTGTATCTATAATGACAGTTTCATCAAACTTAATGGCGCTTCTGTGTTCAATAGAAGATGAAACTATAGGTGAGCTGATTTCCATGTCTAACATCTGCCTGAATCCAAGTCCCATTTGCTCCATCAAATCCATGCGGGCATCCTCAAGCCAGTTAGCGTAATTGGATGTATGGATAATGCCCTGCTGATCTGTCTCATGATATTTTGTGTGATGCTCAAAAGGGGTAATCTTTATCTGCCTTTTCGCACCAGCAACTTCAATTTCTTGTTTTGCCATAGTTTACCTCCTGATGATATTTCTTCTTAGTAATATTATATCACTAGAATTAAAAATCGATTAAAAAATTTAGTGAAATAAAAGACGTTGAATAGAGATTGTATAAGTGTTAAAATATAAATAATTGATAATTTTTTAACGAGCGGAGGTTATTATGGATTTTCAAGCTGAGTATAAGAAGAAACTTACTACAGCAGCAGAGGCTGTAAAGGTAGTAAAGAGCGGTGACTGGGTTGATTACGGTTGGTGTACAGGCACACCTGATGCTTTAGATAAGGCACTTGCAGCCCGCACAGACGAGCTTAAAGACATTAAGGTTCGCGGTGGTATCTTAATGAAGCTTCCAGCAATTTTTGAGCGCGAGGATGCTGGCGAGCACTTTACATGGAACTCATGGCACATGGGTGGTATTGAAAGAAAGCTTATCGCTAGAGGATGCTCTTTCTATGCACCTATCAGATACTCTGAGCTTCCTAGATATTATAGAGAGCACATCGAGCCAAACGATGTACTTATGATTCAGACTACAACAATGGACAATCACGGATATTTCAACTTCGGTCCTAATGCATCACATCCTATGGCTGCAGTTGAGAAGTCTAAGCACATCATCGTAGAGGTTAACGAGAACATGCCTCGTTGTCTTGGTGGTTTCGAAGAGGGCGTTCACATTTCTAAGGTTGATGCTATCGTTGAGGGCAGCAATCCAGCTATCGCAGAGATGGGCGCAGGCGGAGCTCCTACAGACGTTGATAAGGCCGTTGCAAAGCTTATCGTTGAGGAGATTCCAAACGGTGCTTGCTTACAGCTTGGTATTGGTGGTATGCCTAACACAGTTGGTGCTATGATTGCTGAGTCAGATCTTAAGGATCTTGGTGTTCACACAGAGATGTACGTTGATGCGTTCGTTGACATTGCTAAAGCTGGCAAGATTACTGGTGCTAAGAAGAACATCGATCGCTTCCGTCAGACATATGCTTTCGGTGCTGGTACAAAGAAGATGTACGATTACATGGATGAGAATCCAGAACTTATGAGTGCACCTGTTGATTATACAAATGACATCCGTCAGATTTCTGCACTTGATAACTTCATTTCTATTAATAATGCAGTTGATGTAGACTTATTCGGTCAGATTAATGCTGAGTCTGCTGGAACAAAGCACATTTCAGGAGCAGGCGGACAGCTTGATTTCGTACTTGGTGCTTATCTTTCAAACGGTGGAAAGAGCTTTGTATGTCTTTCATCAACATTTACAACAAAGGATGGTACTGTAAAGAGCCGTATTCGTCCTACTCTTGCAGAAGGTTCTATCGTTACAGATACTCGTGCTAACACACATTACCTTGTTACTGAGTATGGTAAGGTTTGCCTTAAGGGACTTTCAGCTTGGGAGCGTGCAGAGGCTATCATATCTATCGCTCACCCAGATTTCAGAGACGAGCTTATTGCAGAAGCAGAGAAGATGAATATCTGGAGAAGATCTAATAAGTAATATAATATAGAAATTACTACGGGCCAGATGGGTTGAAGGACTCATCTGGTCTTTTTTGTTACTTATAATACACATAAGAGTATAATGTTATTATGAACATAAAATAATCACAAGTAGAACATAAATATAACACAACTACAAAGTAGAATCTCAGAGGTTTTTGTTTTACGGTTTTTACATGTGAGAGGGTTCAATGACAAAAGAAAGAATGTCGAAGATTAATAAGATAGATTTGATGAAGATTATTATTAAGGTTTTTATAAAGAATTTGAAACGTACGTTACAACGTATAGATTTTCGAGCGTTGATGCCCCATAAAAAGATTCTACAGCATGCATTTGGCATGCTGGTGATAATGGTAGTTATTGTTAGTCTGGCGTTGCCAAATACTATTGCAGCAGATATTAATGAAACAACACCAGCTAATGAGAGTGTTTCTGCAGTAATGTCTGAGCAGGAAGCATTAGAAGCTTCTATTAGAGAGTTTACCGTTTACGGAATGTACCTGAAGGACAATGAGACAGAAGCGGAAACAACAGAGGTAATCGTTCCTACAGGGCCAATTTCCAACAACGGTTATCCATATGGAAAAAAGGCGTCAGAGGGCGTGACTCTTTCTATTGAATTAGCTGAGGATATCGCAGATGCAACATATCAGTGGCAGAGCAGTGATGATCAGACTAATTGGTCAAATATAGATGGCGAAACAAGCCAGACATTTGAAAATAAGACTCCTAAGGATGGAAGATGGTACAGATGTGTCATTAATGGCCAGGAGAGCAAGGCGGTCCAGGTGGTTGGACAGTTCAAGTGTGAGGGCACAACTGAGAATGATTCGTTAGGGCGAATCTGGACTAATCCACTGATGCCATGGTACATCAGTAATGGTACCGTAGCTTATGGAATTAACGCCGAGGGAACAGTATTTGATGTAGTTGGTCTTTATAACAAGAGCGGTAACACATATATGGTTCAGACTGCTTATTCAGAGGGCTGGAAAATGGTGACATCTTCATCTGATGCACCTGAGGTGAATCATACTGCGGCACAATTGGATGATCTTATTTGCAGCTTTGATGAGACAAATGCTTATGAGTTATATCTAAGCGCTGACTTGGCAGATGGCCAAAGTGCATTTGCGTTTGGATGTGACACCATGCTTGGTAATGATTCCACATCAAGAGCTCATTCAGATTTTGCAGCAATTGAGGTTAACAAGAATCAGGATAATACGGTAGAAAATATTGCCATGGTAGGAGCAGGTTCATCAAGCCAGGCGTTAGGAAGTAATCCTGCATTCATGATTACACCTATTACTTCAGAGGAGCTGGAATTCTGGTTAGGGCAGTATGATGAAAGAAAATATTTCAGCTTTAATTCCGGAACAGGAAACATTACTGTGGACGGAGAATATATTGATAATATAACCACAAAAACACAGGGAATTGATGCAGGAATGACAATGTCATGGTTCAATGTTTCCGATGGTGGAGTGGTTAGCTTTAAGTTTTCGGTTGGCGATGCAGCAAGCATTGGTGTTGTTACAAACGGTGGAAATCTTAATTATATAGCTGAGTTGATTGAGGGACTTAAGCAGGATACAGAGTATATGGTTTCGGCTGAAGGCGATGAGATTGTTTATTCAATAAAATCTAATGCCTTGGGTCATATTACATTAACAGGAGTAGATACAAATGGCAATTATTTCGATTTTACTGGTAAAACTATTAATATTACAAAGAATGATAGCGAGAGTGAAAAAATCACTGTCAATGTAAATTCCCGTCCATATAATATTCAAGATATTCCAGATTCTAATGAAATGATTTCTGTAGGTGATACTTCTATTAATATTAGTATCTCTCTTGGAAGTGTTCAGATGTTTGCTCAGGAATATCGTATCTGTGATGAGAATGGAAAAGAAATAGAAGGCTTTGGCTGGACCAGAGTAACTGGAGATGGAAAACTATCATTCTCAGGACTGGAGTCTAATACTTCATATGCTATAAAGGCAAGAATATTTGCCACTGAAACCACACCAGCTTCTGTTGGACATGTGGTTTACAAATTTCAAACAAACTAAATAGTTAATAGTAATAAAAGGCTACAAATCTTAGTACTTCTCGTGGGCAGCTGAAAAGCTTTGCCACTTGATAATAAGATTTTGTAGTCTTTTTTGATTAAATGTGACGATAATACCACGGATGAGGTGTTTAGTTACGTAACTCACAATTATTTCAAATTTACAACACAATATAACCATTGAATAAAGTTATAATTCGACTAGTTAATTTAAAAGAGTGAGAAAACTGTAACTTAATTACACTAGCGTAGAATTTTCAGAAAAATAGAGGTATTGAAATGTCAAAGTAGTTAGGAACGGAGGTATTAATATGAAGTGGGCAAATATTAGTACTAAACAAATCAATCGATTCATTGCAATGGTTGTTGCTTTCGCCATGGTTTTTACAATGGGCTTTGGAACACCACTAGCTATTGCAGAAAACGGTGGTACAGAGAGCATTATTACTAACATTGCATCTCTCAGCGATGATGTTGCAGTTCAGCATCTTCCTGTTGGCGCGTCCGAAAGTGACGTGATTTTCCCAAGTACAATCGATGCAACTTTAGAGACCTATAAGGACGTATTGGTAGAGGTTATTCCTGAGGAGAAGCTTCAGGAAATTGAAGAAGTATCCGAAGAAATCGAGGAAACAGAGGAAGAAATAGAAGAAGCTATAGAGGAAGAGACAGAGGTTCCTTCAGATGCAGCAAATCCTGAAGCTGAGATTGATACAGACGTTACAGAAGCTGACACTGTTGTAGAGGAAGCTACAACAGAAGATAGTATAGCAGAAGATAACACAGCAGTTGGTACAGCAATTGAATCTACTGAGACTCCTGTAGAAAATCCAGAGGCACAATCAGTGGAAGCAGTATCAGAGCCAGCTGCTGTAGAAAGTGCTCCTGTAGTTGAATCAGCACCAGAGCCAGCATCAGAGCCAGAGCCAGTTGATCCTGTTGCTTTAATTATTGATACATTATTCCCAGCTATTACAGCTAGGGCAGCAGAAGCAGGAGTATTTGCAGAGGTTTCGTCTGTAACAGCAGAGGTTATTTCAGGTGAGACAGAGGCGGAAACAGTAGTTGCTGAGCCTACCTATGTTGTTGAGACAATTACTACATCAACAGATATTACTCTTACAGATATTACTTGGACTATAGATCCAGCTTTAAGCACAGCACCAGCCTTTGATTCTAATATTGAAGGTGCAACATACGTATATACATCTAATATTCCAACTGAGTATGTAATTAATTCAACACTTCCTACAATCACCGTAATTATTGGTGAAGCAACAGAGGAAGATATAGAGTTTGAGCAGAGCACAGTTGTTGATGGTGTCGTTATTACTGTTAAGGCAGATAAGGGTGTGTTCCCAGAAGGAGCAACTTTATCAGCAAGACGCGCTACAGCAGAGGAAACAGTAGTTGCAGAGGAAGCTGTAGAAAATGAGAGAGAATCAGAAAATGTAGCTGCTTCATATACCTTTGATATTAAGGTTTTGGATGCTTTAGGAAATGAAATCCAGCCTGATAACACAAAGGGAACTGTAAAGGTTTCATTTACTCTTGAAGAAGTAAAGAATACAGCGCTAGAAGCTGATGTTTATCATATTACTGATGCGAACCCACAGGCACCAGTGGCTGAAAAGCTGGAGACAGAAAGTGTTAATGCTACAGTAGAAGCAGAAACAACAGGTTTCTCATTCTATACAGTAGAGTTTACATATAATGGATTACAGTACGTGATGGATGGTGATACTTACGTATTATTATCTGAAATCCTTGATTATTTAGGAATTAGCGGAAATGTTGTTTCAGCTGTAAGCTCAAATGAAGAGTTATTCTATGCTCGTAAATATGTATACGAAGAAGAAAACCAGGCAACAGGAGCTGGAGGACTTAAGGAAAGCGAAGATGGTCAGTGGTATATTGTAGCTGTAAATCCATTTTCAACTGACGAGACACTTATCGTCACAATGGATGATGGAAATGAATATACCATAGCAGTTACTGATAGTCAGGAAGAGGTAGGAGCACATAGCTATACTAATGATAATGGTGATGTTTTCCTGGGTGGAAATTATATTGAAGTTGGTGTTGCAAAAACAGGCTCCTTTGGTACAGCGGGAGCTTCTGATGAAACATTCCATCCTACAGTAGGACATAAATCTGATAAGCGAATTGGTCTTAGTGTAAATGGAAATGGTTTTGCATCAGGACAGGCAGCTACTACAGGAGACTTTTTCCTTCCAGGTTCACCAGAGGAAAGATATATCCTTGCTTATTACTATGATGGACAGCAAGTAAATAATTGTAATGCTGAAAGAAATGATGCGTCATGGGATAAGCCACAGCAGGCACCTACCACAGTTGATAAGTCGGATGTTTCAGAGGGAAAACTAAAATCTGTTACAACTGGTGTAACACGTGAAGGTGTTAAAATGACCATGACTATATCATTTGATAAAAATGATTTATGTTACATAACAGAGGTACTTATTGAGAATAATACTGGTAAGGACATTGAAAACGTAAGATGGGTTCGTTCGTTTGACCCTGATCAGGATTTAGAAATCAGTGGCACCTTTAACACATATAACAAAGTAATTAGTAATCCTAGAAGCGACGAGGCATATACAGCTGATCAGTGTGCGATGGTTGTTTCAAAGGGCGCTATTACAAAGGAAGCTTTTTTCTTTGCAGCTTTTGACTCAAGAGCAAGAGCATCAAGAGGTGTATCATTTTCACCTTATAGTGCATACCTAGATGGTCTTTGGGTGGCAAGTAACAAATCTGTGCCTAAGGTACCTACATCTGATGCATATGGAACAAGTAAGACAGATACTACAGGTTACACTTATGAAGATGATGCTATAGCAATTACATTTGACTGTGGCACACTTAAGGCAGGAGAATCTACTACTCTTTCTTATTACTCAAGTCTTGATCCTGATGTTGCTAATACATTCAGCAAGATTTCTACAGTAAAGGGTGGTGTAAATTACCTTAATAACAGTATTGAAGGACTTGATAAAAACACAAGATATAAAATTACAGTAGATACTGAAGAAGAGACTGAAGTAGCTTATATTATAACATCTGACGAAAATGGACGTATCAAGCTTGAGGATGAAAATAATCCAGAGGAAGCTGGAGGACCTTATTCATTTATAGGAAAAAGCCTTCATATCACAATGGCAGATGAAGAGAGTGATACATTAGATGTCACAGTGATGGACAGACCAGAGGCAACAGGTCTTGACATTACAGGTACATTAGATACAGACACAACAAATAAGCCTTCAGGCTTAGGTAAAGATTTTGTTATTACTACAGCTGATTCTATTACTTTACACGTTGATTCAGATGATACTGCAAAGATGCTTCAGAATTATCGTATTTACGATGAAGATGGCAATGAGATAGACGGAAGAGAGTGGTTAGAACTGGATAATACAGGAAAAGTTGTTTTTGAAGACCTTGAAGGAAATACTGGATATATCATCAAGACAATGGTTCCAGCAACAAAGAATACTCCAGCATCAGACCCAATTGATGGAATATCTGTAACTACTATGGATACAGTAGAAGTCGCAAATATTCACAACATCGTAAAAGACTATGATGGACGTTCTCTTGTATGTACACCAAATATTAATCCTGCAGATGCTACTGTAACTTATAGCATAGATTATGATTCAGAGTATTCCAATAACGCTCTTGCAATGGTGAAAGACGTTGGAACATATACCGTATACTATAAGGCTTCTAAGCCTGGATACAGAACAACCTATGGCAGCTTTACAGTTGAAATTAACAAGGCTAATAGATATGACAATAATCAGGGCACATTCGACGAGAAGCTTATGCTTATCCCAGAAAAATGTGAAGATGCTGTAGTTTCACTGGAAAAGTATTTAGCTGATTTATCAGAAGATGATGTAGTAACTCTTGTAACAGAAGGTGATGACGAAAATAATATCGCTGTAAATACAGGCATGACTGGAACTATTACTGATAAGATATTGACTTATAGCTATCCAGGAAGTGAAGAAGGAACAGCTGGTGATTTAGTTTTAAGAGTTGATAGTGCAAACTATAATCCATACACAATTATAATTCCTGTTGAAGCAAAGGATGTTATCCAGATTGATTTACCAGAGAATAACGAGACTACAGCAGAATATGATGGAAAGCCACATAGCTATCCACTTACAACAGATGATAAGTTTGCAGTAGTTAAGTACAGTACAACACCTGATGGTGAGCTTTCAACAACAGCTCCTAGCTTTACTGAGCCAGGTGAGTATACAGTATATTACTCAATTGAAAGACCTGGTATTTCACCAAAGACAGGTAGCTACACAGTAAAGATTGAAAAGCCGGTTGAACCAGTTCAGCAGGACAATACTGAGACAAAGCGAAATTATCCTCCAGTAGCTTCTATTCTCAAGGTAGAAGAGCCTGTAGAGGAGGCAAATGAAGAAAAGACAGAAAGCTATAAGCCTGATGACTCTATAGTTAAGGAGCTTATTCCTGAATTAACAGAGACAGAAGAAGCTACAACAGATATTGAAGATACTCTTGGCAAAGGAAAGATTATTGACAAGGGCGATATCTGGGGCGATATGACAGAAGAAACAAAGAGCAAACTTCTCGAAAAGCTTGAAGCTTCCGGCGGAGAAATTATTAAGACAGCAAATCTTCTTGATCCTATAACAACAGCAAAGGCTGAGCTTAAGGCAGAGGAGCAAGAAGGAGAATTAGCTGAAGACAGGGTTCCTGTTAAGGAGACACCTATAGCACTTGTAATGGGTGAGGGCGCAGTAGTTGTTACACTTGAGCTTTCAGATAACACAAAGGCCAACGCAGGTCTTGCAGATGCAAAGGCAGTTGCAAAATCTATTCTTACAGAAGAGCAGTATGCAGCAGTTGCAGCAGGAAGCATTCTTGAAATCAAGGTTGAGCTTACTCCTCTTGAAGAGACAGCAATTCCTGAATTAGACCGTCAGGTTATTGATGATGGAGTGACTGAATATACAGAGCAGATACCAAATCTTGCAATGGCAGATTACATTGATATCAGTATGTTTATGAGAATAGATGACAGCGATTGGAACCAGCTTACAGAGGTTGATCCTATTGATATCGTAATCGATATTCCTGAAACTCATAAGGGCTTATCAGACACCTACTACATTATGAGAGCTCACGAAGGTGTCAGCACATTGCTTGAGGATAAGGATAATGATTCAGACACAATCACTATTTCTACAGGACAGTTCTCAACATATGCACTTATGTATGATGAGCCACAGGTGGCAGTAAAGGCTGATTTCACATCTACAGCAACAGCAACAGCATGTAAGCTTTGTCACAAGTGTCCTACATTATTTGGAATTTGTTATTATGTATGGCTTGCAATGGTTGCAGCAGCAGGTATTTCATTAGTACTTTACAAGTCAGCAAGAAAACAGGAAGAGGAATAAAAAGATTATCAGAGCCTAATACTTTATATATCAACACCTCACAAGACACCTCCCTACGGGGAGGTGTTCTTGTGTTAATAAAGATTGACGAAGATGAAAGAGAAATCGTATTATGGGAAAGACTAATGATATTGAGAGGTAAGTTCTATGACTGAAAAAAGAGTATGTACCCGTTGCTTATTGAGGGATATGATTGATGCCGATATGG
>JAEEGL013374326.1_pt1 | contig 18354 bp, 15 predicted proteins | sample 9134231 | NCBI WGS metagenome assembly JAEEGL01 (sample SAMN16246548, study PRJNA631951) | gut metagenome | biome: gut microbiome; feature: rumen; material: fiber-attached | host: Bos | place: Iran: Karaj | collected 2018-10 | reverse complement strand
GCCTGTTTTGCATTTCTGTCATAAACACGTATGGAACTCCAGTTTTCATATTCGCAGTATTCGGTTTCCACATTCTGATCTTTTTTCTGTATATACTGAATGGAAACAGCCATATTAGACTGTCCGCCGCAGAGCCAGACCTCACCGACAACGACGTTATCGATCTTTATCGTTTTGCCGCGATGAACTACCTCAAGCGCCTTCCCTTCCGCGCAGGCGGGCATTGTGTCAAGAAAAACTTCCCATCCGCTTTCATTCACGAATCCCTTAAAAGTCTTTCCGGCAAAACGGACGCGAACGGTTTCACCCGGATTTCCTCCATATCCGAATATCCGTATCCTTTTATCCCTCTGAAGGACCATGTTATCTGTAAACGTCGTATTTAAACTTATAGGTTTATACGGCATATCTTCTTTGTCAGCTTGCATATCATCAGTTTCCTCATTTTTTGTATCTTTAATTTCTGCTGAGGCAGCTAAATCGGACAGACCGCCACCGGTTCCGGAATGATTCGCTGAACATCCCGCAAAGCATGATATTATGGTAATAAATACAATGAAAATAGAAAAAACATTTTTCACTGAAAACCCCTCCTTTTCTCTTTGACAATATTATACACTTCGGTCTTTGATTTGTAAATCTCAACATAGTGATTGTCCATTGCGTAATGTTGACTTTTTCTGGAATAATCATAAAAAAACTTGACAAATCGCTTACGATGATGTAGAATTATTATATATTCTGTGAGGAGGAAACGAGATTGAAGGAAAAGGATTATCATCACCAATCTGACTATATGGGCGTCTGCATCTGGAAAGAAAAAACCGGGCAGCACATTGAATCATCTGAGCTATACATGAATGAGTTCGGACATCACAAGTGCCCATCGGGGCATGACTGGGGTCCGGATAAAAAGGCATTTCACACATTTCATTATATTGTAAAGGGTAAGGGCATCGTCATGATAAACGACGATTATTTTGCGTTAGGACCCGGGGAGTCTTTTTATCTGGCTCCTGAAGACATTGCATATTATCGTGCTGACAACGATGACCCGTGGGAATACATATGGTTCAAATGCTCCGGAACAAAAAGCGGAATTATGTTCAATTCGACGATACTGTCAAAAAGCAGAATCATCACCGACACCAAGGACAGGTTTATGGAAAGAAGTATAAGAAAAGCGGAATCCATTGCGCGTAAAAAGGACGTAACCAGTTTCGAAATGACGGGTTTTTTATATTCCTTTATCGGAGGACTGATCAGGCTGTTTCCCCGCACAAGAAAAGTCAAAGACAGTCTTATCGAATCATATATTGACGCAATGACGGAGTTTATTGAAGAAAGATACACTGAAAGCGACGTTATCGGCAAGCTCAGCAACTACTTTCACCTTGACAGATCGTATATCTACAGATTGTTCAAACGTTATTTTAACTGTTCTCCCCTTGAGTATCTAGAAAACCATCGTGTCGACCGGGCATGTGAAATGCTTGCAGATGAAAAGAAAACCGCTTACGAAGCGGCGATTGACGTGGGATTTCAGTCTTATACTTCTTTCTGGCGACTTTTCAAAAAAAGAACGGGGCTGTCACCGCAGGAATTCAGGGAAAAGGATGCCGTTAACGATTCCGTAAAATCCGAAGAGCAAAATGATAAAGAGATCGGATCCAAGACGTGACGCAAGCCCGTCAAACTGCATTTTGGATTTATTCGCAGCACGTCAGATTACTGTCCGGGCCTGGATTTGAATCAGTGTCGAGAAACCGTTCTGCAAACTGCAACAGCTCATTTAACACAACAAAATAATCTGAACCAATTGACAAGGAGTAAAGTTGATATGCCGGGATATGCAAACTGGAAATCTCTGTATGATGAGGAATATCTGCAGATGCTTGAAGAAGGATATGATATGAGCGGATTGCCCGAATACGATGCGAAAGGCGATCGCCTGCTTCCGTTTCCGGGTTGTGAATCTCCTGAAACCGATGGAGATCAGTGGGAAAAAGCCTATATGATGCTTAAAAAGCGTCTTGGTGCTCCGTTACGCGATGATTATCCGTATGTAGAGCCAAGTGACTTTGAGTCTATTCTCGCATGTGCCGGGACTGCACCGGAAACATCAATATTAGATGAAGGCGTATATTTTGACCGTCTGCGCGGCGCAATATACGGACGATTCGCCGCGGTAATACTTGGAAAGCCGCTTGAAATGGGGCTGAACTACATGGATGTGCGCAGATATCTGGAAGGTGCTGACGCATGGCCACTTAACGATTATATACCTGAAAATTCTCCCGGCAGCGGAATGCATGCCCGCGGCGACTGCATTCCAAGCACAAGAGGCAACGTCAGATATGCTCAGGGCGACGATGACATTAATTATACACTTCTTGCCATGCTTCTCGCTGAACGTCACGGCCTTGAATTTACTCCCGCACAGGTTGGAGAGAACTGGCTTGACAACATTCCGTACCACTGGCTCTGGTGCGCGTCACGTCAGGCATACTATCATATGGTAAATCAGACTCCCGTTGAATTGATACCAAACCTTTATAATCCGTGGCGGGAATGCATAGACGGACAGATCAGGTCTGACCTCTGGGGTTATATTTCGCCCGGGAACATGAAAAGAGCGGCTTTGTTAGCTTACAGGGACTGCTCGTTTTCATTGACAAAAAACGGCATTTACGGCGGAATGTTCACTGCGGGATGCATTGCCGCAGCCATAACAAAATATCCTTCGGTTGATTTAATTCTGGACGGAGGTCTCTCGGTCATCCCGCACAGCAGTCGCCTTGCCGAAATGGTGCGAACGGTCCGCAACTGGTATGAAAAAGAGCCGGATCGCGATAAAGTGTGTGAACAGATCTGGTCCCGCTGGGGTCATTTGCCTTTCGCAGGTACCGTGAACAATATGGCAATTGTCGTACTGTCCATACTGGATGGAAATCTCGACTACTCCCGTACGATAACGTCAGCCGTATGCTGCGGGATTGATACAGACTGCAACGCCGGAACAGCGGGAAGTATCGTCGGAGCTGCCGTCGGAATTGATGGGATTGACAAAAAATGGTACGAACCGCTGAACGACACTCTGAAAACAGGCATAGCTGAAATAGGGGAAATATCGATAACCGAAGTTGTAAAACGCATTTTTTCCATCAATGAGAAACTCAACACGTAATTAATCTTCATGATGCAGGATGTGCACTGTAAAGTGAAAATAATGCGGCTGTATTATACGATTTTAGTGAAAATAATTGTTGTTTTATCTTGACATTATGTGAAATTAATGGTATAATATTTTTATATCCGGGAACAGGGGGTTTTTACCGTGTACAGAAACGCAATTCAGAAACTAATAAAATGGAAAGATAATACAAAACGCAAACCCATGATTGTATGGGGTGCCAGACAGGTGGGAAAAACATATCTGATAAGAGATCTGTTTGCCGAAACATACTATAAAAACAGTTATCTGTATATAGATTTCAGAGTTGAGGACGACATACGAAGCTATTGCGAAAGCCACGTGTCTGCAAAGGAGGCCGTGGAGTTCATCTCGGCAGTCAAAAACAGGAGAATTAACAGTTCAACCCTGCTTGTTTTCGATGAGATACAGGAATGTCCCGGTATAATAACCACCCTGAAATATTTCTGCCAGGACATGCGGGACATTCCGGTAATTGCAACAGGTTCTATGGTAAGAATAAAACTTCAGAGACTTAACCGAAAACGCGGGCTGGGCAGCGGCCAGTCGTTTCTGTTCCCCGTTGGCAACATCAATCAGATGACCGTATATCCGATGACGTTCGACGAGTTTCTTATTAACTATAACAACAGCCTTTACGAAAAAATACGTCAGGCATATGCCGAAAGAAACCCGCTTCCGGACCGGATGCATAAGTTCGCTCTTGACGCGGTATACAAGTATCTGCTTATCGGCGGCATGCCGGACGCAGTTCAAACCTTTCTTGACACCGGAAGTTATCTTGAGTCGCGGGAGGTCCTGACTGATCTGTACGATAATTATCTCGCGGATATGGAGCTTTATCAGGCAAGTCCCGAGGCGATTCTGCGCTCAAGAAAGATATTCCGCGGTATTTACGCAGAACTCAGCAAGGAGTCAAAAAATTTCAGATCCGGGCTTATTGAAACAGGCAGCAAGACGCGCGACATGAAGACTCCCATCGACTGGCTGACAATGGCGTACGTGGTGCACCAGTCGTTTCAGTTGAACGAACACGTCACTATACCGTTTACGGAAAGCAACGAATCGACCTTCAGACTGTTTCTGGGTGACGTTGGAATGTTTGCGTTTCAGAGCGGCGTAAGTCCGGCGTCATTCATATCAAACGATTCAAACAACACTTTGTCAGGTATTTTCTTTGAAAACTACGTTGCAACAGAACTGATCGCACGCGGGATAGGACTGTACTACTGGTGCGGAAAGAGGACATCCGAACTGGAATTCGTTGTTGAATCCGGCGATAGGGTTTATCCGATTGACGTTAAAAAGACCAGAGGCAGTCTTAAATCTTTGGAAGAGTTTGCCAATCATAACAGATATGAAACGGCCGTTAAAGTCTCTGCAAACAATTTCGGATATGACAGCGAAAAACGGTTGCTGACCGTCCCGTTCTATATGTTTTTTCTTCTTGCCGATGATTTTTCTGACGGAACATTTGATATCAGGGCTTCTGACAGTATTTCAGAAGCCTCAGCGGAGACTTGATATGACCGCCGTAATATACGCAAGATATTCCTCGGATAATCAGAGAGAAGAGTCTATCGAAGGTCAGATCCGAGAAAACACCGAATTTGCGAGAAAAAACGGCATGGATATTGCCGAAACGTATATAGACCGGGCGTATTCGGCAAAGACGGATAACAGACCCGAATTCCAGCGAATGATAAAGGACAGTTATTCGCACAGCTTTGACGTGGTGATCGTCTGGAAACTCGACCGGTTCGCCCGAAGCAGATATGATTCCGCAAAATACCGCGCCATCCTCCGCAAGAATAACGTGAAGGTTGTGTCGGCAACCGAGGCGATTTCCGAATCATCAGAAGGAATAATTCTCGAAGGCATGCTTGAGGCCATGGCAGAGTACTATTCCGTCGATCTCGCTCAGAAGGTTAAACGCGGAATGACAGATAACGCTCTCAAATGCAAATACAACGGCGGAGGCTCCGTCCCGTTCGGATATACGATCGCTTCCGACGGACATTATCAGCTTGACAGGGCAAACTGCGGTGTCGCCGCGGAGATATTTGAGAGATACGCCGAAGGCGAACCCGTAACGGCTATTACCGATGATCTGAACTCCCGTGGTATACGGACCTCTCGCGGAAGATTCTTTAACAAAAGCAGTATACGGAATATGCTTAAAAACCGCAACTATCTCGGTGAATACCATTACATGGACGTTGTGATTCCAGGAGGAGTGCCGGCCATTGTTTCAGAAGATCTGTTTGACCGTGCGAACGCAAGGCTTGACAAAAACAAGCGCGTTTCGGGAGCAAGCAAAGCATCGGAGAAATATATCCTGACGACCAAGCTGTTCTGCGGCGAATGCAATACGATGATGATAGGTGAAAGCGGTCAAAAGAAAAAGACCGGGATATACCGGTACTACAAATGCGCCGCATCAAAAAGGCACGAGTGCAGGAAGAAGCCTATCCGTAAAGACCTGATTGAAGAGTATGTTATTAGAAAAGCCGTTCAGGCGATATCTGAACCCGAGACGGTAGACAAAATAATCGCCCAGGTGCTTGATCTTCAGGACAGAGAGAACGCGGCGCTGCTTTCTCTCGAGGCCCAACTCAGGGACGTCCGTACAGCAATAAACAACATTGTTAAAGCCGTTGAGTCGGGCATGGCGAACAGAACGCTGCAGAACAGGTTGAGCGAACTTGAAGGCGAAGAGCTCCGGCTCGGGAACAATATAGAAAAAGAAAAGGCGCTCCACCCGAAACTGACTGAAGAGCAGATACGGTTCATGCTGGCAAAATACGCGGAACTTGACACCTCTGTCGCGAGGAACCGGGAAAAACTGATAGACAATCTGATCGGAAGCATCATTCTTTACGACGACGGCAGGCTGATCATAACCTTCAACTACAGAGACAAAAAAGTTGAGGCAAACATAAACGAAATAACGGAGCTTTCCGGTATGCCCGACGGTTCGGGTGTTGCGCAGGAGGGGTCACCAAACAGGAAAATCCGAACTTTGTCATCATAGGTGACACGTTCGGATTTTTTCTATTCAGGCAATCGGGAAGGCGCCGAATTGGCATCCGGCGCTTATCATAATAAAAGGGAAACACAATTCGGCAACTGCTATCGGCACAGCCCCGATTTTCCAATCCATATTTTTTTCATAGCCAGAGCGTCTTCCGACTGTGTGCCGGCTGATTCGCATATTATTGTCGGGAAAACGTTCTCTGAGATTATTGCTTCGGCAAGCGGCTCGAATTCCGGCCCGTAGACGGTATCGGCGAAGGTGAGATGCTCCTTCTCGCCGCCTTTTTCCGTATACATTATCTTTGAAAAATGGCAGTGGAGATACCTTGCCTTTTCATCGCCGAGGGAGTTTGCGATTTTATCGAATACTTTTCTGTAGTCGTCGGCCGTAACAAAATATCCGCCTATATTTCTTGCGTTCAGATGTCCGAAATCAACGACGGGAGAAAGTCTCGGCGATATTTTGCACAGTTCTATTACTTCCTCAAGAGTTCCGAGCTGGTTGATTTTGCCCATTGTCTCAATGCCGAAAAGAACGTCGGTTTCAATTGCGTCAAGCGCTTTCTCGAGAGTGTCGGCGGAAAGGCGCATTGCTTCCTCACGCGTGATCTTCGCGCAGCTTCCGCAGTGTATAACCACCGTTTCCGCTCCGAGATTTTCGGCTGCGGAAACAGAGCGGGATATGATTTCCACCGATTTCAGGCGCGTTTCCGGATCGATTCCGGACAGAGAAATAAAATAAGGCGCATGAAGGGAAGGCTTTATTCCGTATTCCCTCATCTTTTCCCCAAGCAATGCAAATGTCTCGTTGGACGTTGTTATACCTCTCCCGCACTCGTATTCGTATGCGTCGAGGCCTATCTGCTTAAGCCATTCAGGCGCGTCCATTGTCGTTTTATTTTTGAGTGCTTTGAAACTTTCGGAGTTTCCTCCGGGTCCGAATAAAGGCTTGCCGTGCATATTTTTCCCCCGTTTGATGATCTTTAAACATTATACATTAAATTTTGGGAAATGTCAAGCCGTTTTTTCGGTTTTACCCGGAAAAACAGTTTTATTTGCTGTTTAAAAGGCTGAAGTTTTTTTGTAACTAAATTGTTAATTATTCTTTTTTTTATTGATTTTTCATCGCGGATTTGCTATAATAAACATTTAGAAAATATTATTGCCCGGATCGGAGATCAATAAATGAAAATAACCGACAGCCTGTTTTACATCGGAGTGAACGACCGCAAAATCGATCTGTTCGAGGGCCAGTACAGGGTTCCGAACGGAATGGCTTACAATTCTTACGCTCTTGTCGATGACAAAGTCGCGGTTTTTGACACGGTCGACCGTAATTTCACACACGAGTGGCTTGACAACGTCGAGGCGGCTCTGAACGGAAGACAGCCCGATTATCTTATAGTGCAGCATATGGAACCCGATCATTCGGCCAATATAGTCAACTTCATGAACGCATATTCCGGAGCTGTGATCGTTGCGTCACAGAAGGCGTTTGCCATGATGAGAAATTTCTTCGGCGACGATTTTGAAGACAGGAGGATTGTGATCGGCGATGGAGACGTTCTATCGCTTGGCGCCCGTAAGCTTACCTTTTTTACGGCGCCGATGGTTCACTGGCCTGAGGTTGTCATGACATACGACAGCGCCGACAAGGTCCTGTTTTCCGCCGATGCCTTCGGCAAATTCGGCGCGCTCGATACTGACGAGGACTGGGCGTGCGAGGCAAGAAGATATTATTTTGGAATTGTCGGGAAGTACGGCGCGCAGGTCCAGAACGTTCTGAACAAAATCTCCGGGCTTGAAATCAATACCATTTGCCCTCTGCACGGACCGGTCCTGAACGAAAACCTCGGATATTACGTCAATCTTTATAAAATCTGGTCGTCCTACGGAGTTGAAAGCGACGGGGTCCTGATCGCATACACATCAGTTTACGGAAACACAAAGAAGGCCGTTGATATTCTTGCGGCCAGGCTTAAAAGCAACGGGTGTCCGAAGGTCGTCGTAAACGATCTCGCCCGCGTTGATATGGCGGAGGCGGTTGAAGACGCATTCAGATACGGGCGCATAGTTCTTGCCACGACAACGTATAACGCCGATATTTTCCCGTTTATGCGAGAGTTCATAAATCATCTGACGGAACGCGGCTTCCGCGGAAAAACCATTGGCATGATTGAAAACGGTTCGTGGGCGCCGCAGGCCATAAAGGTCATGCGCGGGATGCTTGAGGGATGCAGGGACATAACGTATACCGAACACAACGTAAAAATCGCTTCGGCGCTTAATGAAATCAGCCTTGGTCAGGTCAACGCTCTTGCCGACGAACTCTGCCGCGACTATATGGCAATAAAAAGCGACACTGCAGACAAGCAGGACATGAAGGCTCTTTTCAGAATCGGGTACGGGCTTTATGTTGTGACGTCGAGCGACGGCAGAAAGGACAACGGTCTCATTGTAAACACTGTTTCGCAGGTCACCGACAGCCCGAACCGCGTCGCGGTTTGCATCAACAAGCGGAACTATTCTCATCACGTCATAAAACAGACCGGGATAATGAATGTGAACTGCCTTTCCGTTGACGCTCCGTTCTCTGTCTTCGAATGCTACGGTTTCAGAAGCGGAAGAAACGTGAACAAGTTTGAGGGAGCCGAAATATTCAGATCAGACAACGGGCTTGCTTTTCTGCCGAAATATATAAACGCCTTTATGTCGCTTAAGGTCGAGCAGTACGTTGACCTCGACACGCACGGGATGTTCATCTGCTCGGTGACGGAAGCGCGGGTGATTTCCGACAGGGAGACCATGACGTATGCGTATTATCAGACTAACGTCAAGCCCAAACCCAAAACTGAAGGGAAGAAGGGGTATGTCTGCAAAATATGCGGATATGTTTATGAGGGAGACGAGTTGCCGGAGGATTTTGTGTGTCCGCTCTGCAAGCACGGGGTGGCGGATTTTGAGCCGATACAGTGAGGAAAAAATGAAAATAATCTTAAATACGAAAAAAGAAGTAGTCGACGCGATTCGCGAGGGGCTGAAAAGAACCGGGGGGTACTGTCCCTGCCGCAGGGAAAGAAAAGAGGAAAACATATGCATGTGCGAGGAGTTCAGAAATCAGATCTCCGATCCGGATTTCGAGGGTTACTGCCACTGCATGCTTTATTACAAGTCAAAGGAATAAATTAAAGGAGTTTGAAAATGGCGGAAATTAAAATTACAAAGGAAAATTTCGAAGACGAGGTCGTGAAGTCCGGAATGCCGGTTCTTGTCGATTTCTGGGCAACGTGGTGCGGACCGTGCAGAATGATCGCGCCCGTAATCGAGGAGATAGCTCTTGAAAACGAAGGAACTCTCAAGGTTGGCAAGGTCAACGTTGACGAGCAGCCGGAGCTTGCAAACGCGTTTGGGATCGACAGTATTCCGTCTCTAATTCTGTTCAAAGGCGGAAAGGCTGTTTCCAGGGCAATAGGATACCGCCCAAAATCGGAAATCGAAAAAATGTTCAAATAAAGGAGAAAAAACATGAGCAACAAATATCAGGGAACAAAGACGGAGAAAAATCTCGAAGCGGCTTTTGCCGGCGAATCGCAGGCGAGAAACAAGTATACTTACTTTGCCTCCAAAGCCAAAAAAGAGGGTTACGAGCAGATAGCCGCCCTGTTCCTGGCTACGGCAGACAACGAAAAGGAACACGCAAAGCTCTGGTTCAAGGAACTGAACGGGATCGGAGACACGGCGGAGAATCTCGCGGCGGCGGCCGACGGAGAGAACTACGAATGGACCGACATGTACGAGGGGTTTGCCAAAACCGCCGAGGAGGAGGGATTTCCGGAGCTTGCCGCTAAATTCAGGGGCGTCGCCGCCATCGAGAAAAGGCATGAGGAGCGTTACCGCGCCCTGCTCAGAAACGTGGAGGCCCAGGAGGTCTTCAAAAAAAGCGAAGTCAAGGTTTGGGAATGCAGGAACTGCGGCCATATCGTTGTAGGAACCGCTGCTCCTGAAGTATGTCCCGTTTGCGCGCATCCGCAGTCGTATTTCGAGATCAGCGCGGAAAATTACTGATCAAATAAAAAAAGCCGGCCTTTTAAGGGGTCGGCTTTTTTGAATCCGAGCTATGCGGTCGAATGCCTGTCTTTATCGCTTTTTTTAAGGATGTCGTACCTGAAAATCGCTGTCAGAATGGATATTACAACAAAGATCTCGTTCAGATAACCGCCTATGTTGCGCAGACTGAAATGGTAAATAAACCAGCAGGGCGGGGAGACAAGCGTTACAAGACGGATTTTCGTTGGGTTGGTCATGTATAAAGCGACTGTGGTGGCGATCTGACCGACGACGCACAGAAGATCAAGCGGCGAACGGTATGTGAATGCCACGCACGGTATTGTAAGCAGGCACAGCACCGCCAGCGTGACGGGAGAATCGGCAATTCTGTTTTTTCCTCTCTGCGTAAAAATCAGCGAGCGAACGATTCCGTGCACGTTGAGCAGCGCGCCTGAATACGCGTTTTTAAAAACAAGGCTGAGAAGAAAAAACAGCGAGCAGGCGACCTGGCATATTACGATTTTTTTCTGCGTATTGAACTGAAAGCAAACAATTGTTATTATGAACGCGATGATCCCGAATATCTGCGACGCGATTTCCATTATACAATCTCCGTAAAGTACGCAATATTATACTGCTTTTTCGGGAGAAAGTCAAGCAGTAAGATAATATTTTTTATGTCCGTCGCATTTTTTTCAAGTCATAAATAAAACCCCCGTGCGGGGGTTTTTAATTATAATCCGTTGAAAAATCCCTGATCATCCGTTTCGTGGTTCTCGTTTTCCGCAGGTTCTTCGGTTCCGGTGTCTGACCTTGCGTTTTCGTTTTCCTCGCGGCTCTTTCTTCTTTTCTCTTCCGCGAGCGCGTCAAGCTCTTCGAACGTTGGTTCTCCGTCGATAATGGCTTTCAGGATTTCGCCGTCGCAGGATTCGGCGTGAATGAGATATTCCGCAAGCGCTGTTAGTTTGTCCATGTGCTCGGTGAGGATCTGACGGCATTTTTCCGCGGCCTTGCTTATGATAAGACTTATTTCCTCGTCAATTTTAGCAGCGGTCTGTTCGGAATAATTTTTCTCGCTGTAGAAGTCACGTCCGAGGAAGACTTCGTCAGCCGAATGCTCTGAACCGTAAAGAATCGGACCGAGCGAGCTCATGCCGAAGCGCGTGACCATATTGCGCGCAACGTTTGTCGCTTTGCTGATGTCGCTGGTCGCGCCGGTGGAGATGTCCTTGACTGTCAGTTCTTCGGCTATGCGTCCGCCGAGTGAAACGACGATATCGTCAAACAGCTCGTTGCGCGACTGATATGAAACGTCTTCCTCCGGGACCATGACAGTAACGCCGCCGGCGCTGCCCGCAGGGATGATTGTAATGTGACGCACGGGATCCGCGTGGGGGCTGAAATAAGCGGCGATCGCGTGTCCGGCCTCGTGATAAGCCGTGAGTTTGTTGTCGATTGCGCGGCGTACCTTGTTTTTCTTTTTTGGCCCGAGAATGACCTTCATGTATGATTCTTCGATCTCGTCCATGCCGATCAGGGACTTGTTGCGGCGGGCCGCAAGAAGCGATGCCTCATTCAGCAGGTTTGCAAGATCTGCGCCGGTAAATCCGACGGTTGTCTGGGCTATTTTCCGGAAATCAACGGACTTTTCAAAGGGTTTTCCCTTGGCGTGGACGTTGAGTATGGCTTCGCGGCCGTTCAGGTCGGGATAGTTTACCGTGATCTGTCTGTCAAAGCGTCCGGGACGGAGCAGAGCAGGGTCGAGCACGTCCGCACGGTTTGTCGCCGCCATTACAATGGTGTTGTCGTGCGTTCCGAAGCCGTCCATCTCAACGAGCAGCTGGTTGAGGGTCTGTTCGCGTTCGTCATGCCCTCCGCCGAGACCCGTGCCGCGGCGGCGCCCGACGGCGTCAATTTCGTCTATAAATATTATGCTCGCGGGATTCCGGCGCGCCGTTTCAAAAAGATCGCGTACTCTCGATGCGCCGACGCCTACGTACATTTCCACGAAATCCGAGCCGGAAATGGAGAAGAATGGAACTCCCGCCTCTCCGGCCACAGCCTTGGCCATGAGCGTTTTGCCTGTTCCCGGAGGGCCCATGAGCAACACGCCGTGAGGAATCTTCGCCCCGAGACGCGTGTATTTTTCCGGATCCCTGAGAAAATCGACGATCTCCGCAAGTTCAGCCTTTTCCTCATCGGCTCCCGCAACGTCCTTGAAGTAGATCCGCTTCTGATTTTTGTCTTCTCCGGCAAGCTTGGCGCGGGAACGTCCGAAATTGTTGATCCTGCCGCCCTTTCCCCCTGCCATCTGATTCATCATCCAGATCCATATCGCGATGAAAATCACGAAAATGATTACGGTGGGAAGCAGACTGACCCACCAGGGGGTCGTCGCGATAGGCGTATATTCGTATTTCTCGACAATTCCGTCAGCGACCTGTTTGTTCAGGTTGATGTCGCCGTTCTCATCGGTCAGATCGTAGTAAAGCACCGAAAAGTCGCGTAGCTTATAGGTAACTATCTCGTCTTCTTTTGTCCCGAGATCTTCGTTTGCGCGGCATTTTATCGTAACTACGTTTTTTCCGCTTACGGAAAATTCCTTTACCGCCTTATTCTGAAACAGCTCGATTATGTCGCTGTATACGGTCTGTTCCTTTTCCTCGGTGTTTCTGAGGGCGAACCATGCGATAAGAATTACTCCCGCAAGCAGAACGACGTAAAATATTGCCAGTCTGAATTCTTTTTTCATTAATTGTAAATCTCCGGTTTCAGTACGCCGATGTACGGCAGCGCACGGTATTTTTCGTCAAAGTCCAGTCCGTACCCGACAACAAACTCGTTGGGAATTCTGAAGCAGTACCAGTCGGTATTGAAATCGACCTCGCGCCTTTCCGGTTTGTCGAGCAATGTGCAGGTGCGTACGCTTTTCGCGCCCTTGAGCTTTAAGTATCCCACAAGGTAGTTGAGCGTTTTCCCGCTGTCGATTATATCCTCTACCACGAGTATTTCGGTGTTTGAAAGATCCTTTCTGTACAGATCGAGAATTATGTTCACGGATCCCGCAGACGCGGTGCCGCTCCCGTAGGATGAGACTTTCATGAAGTCTATCTCGACCGGGATGGAGATCTGTTTCATCAGGTCGCCCATAAAGACCACAGAGCCTTTGAGTATGCCGAGCAGGAGCAGACGTGAATCGTGATTTCCGTAATATTCGTCTATTTTCCCGGCCAGTTCTTTGACTGCGGTTTTGATCTGTTCTTCTGTCAGCAGAATATGGTCTATGTCGTCTTTTATATTTTTTCTCATACAGTGTCCTTCTTTATAAAGCACGCAACGGTTTTTTCATTTCCTCTCGCGTTGTCGGCTGCCGGGAAGCCCGGGATCCAGATTATTTCGTCCCTGGTGGCAAAAACAGGGACTTTATTTCTGTCGGGCAAAGCGTCCTTGCGGCTCTGAAGCAGCTTTTTCACTTTTCTTGTCATTCCGCCGTAACGTATGGCGTCGCCGTCTTTTCTTGATCTCAGAAAAAAACCTTTCGATATTATAGCAGAATTTATGGTTGCTTTTGTTGACAAAGTGTAAATATTTTTTAGATTGCCGGTTTTTTTCTCGAATTCATCGGAATCTGACAGTACAACGATGAAGTTATCGGAAACAATGTTGATGCCGTCCCGCAAAGCGGTTTCCCCGATTTTTTCCGTTTTGTCGACGGATATTTTGTCGCGGCTTATGCAAACGGTGCCCCCCGGCACGCAAACGGAACAGTTTGTCTTTTCCGAACGCAGGAGTTCTTCAAGAGTCCTAATGTGTACTGCCTCCGGAGATAATCCCCTGGATCGCAGTTCTTTCAAAAGTACCCTTGACAGCACGGCGTTGTGCAGCGACGAAAGAATCCTTCTGCCGCTGCCGAGCGTGTATCCGTCCGCGATTTGCCGGATGAACGCGTTGTCCTCACGCTCTGCGGCACATGTTCTGAGAAATGCCTCTTCCACGTTCGGATTGATCTTCCGCAGTTCCGGAAGCACCAGATGTCTGAGCCTGTTCCGGTTATAGATGACGTCGCGGTTTGTCGAATCCGTAACGTATTTCAGCCCTTCTTTTTCGCAGAAATTGATTATTTCTTTTTTTGAACAGTAGATGAGGGGTCTTATGATGTTGTCTCTGTACGGAGGTATTCCGGTTGACCCCGCCGAGCCGCTGCCGCGCGACAGATTGAAAAGAACGGTTTCAACGTTATCTGTCGCGTTGTGCGCAACTGCTATTTTGTCATAACCATTTTCTTTTGCGGTTTGCTCGAGAAAGCGGTATCTTTCCTCTCTTGCCGTTTCTTCCGTTCCCTGCCTGTATCGAGCAGCCAGCCCGGGAATGTCGATTTTTACTGAAAAAAAAGGTATGCCGAGCCTTTCGCACAGATTGCGGCAGAATTTTTCGTCCCGGTCGGATTCGTCTCCCCGGATCATATGATTGATGTGCGCCGCGGCCGTCCTGTGCCCCTCCTCACGCAGGATAGTCAGAAGCGTGACCGAATCCGCCCCTCCCGAGAGAGCGACAAGCACGCTTTCATTGCTGTCAAGCATTCCGAAATCGGCGATCGCCCGGCGTGTTTTTTCTCTGACGGTCATCTTTCGTCCAGCGTTAGGAATTTCGTGAATCGGCCGAGCCAGCCCATCTTTATGTTTGCCGTACTGCCGTGGCGGTTTTTGGCGATAATGACTTCCGCTGTATTCTGCACCTCGTTTTCGGAGCTTTTGTCGTAATATTCGTCTCTGTAAAGAAACAGAACGACGTCAGCGTCCTGCTCGATTGCTCCTGAATCGCGAAGGTCGGAAAGCATCGGCCGCTTGTCGGTACGCGACTCGGGGCCGCGCGAAAGCTGCGCACAGCAGATTATCGGAACGTGGAGATCCTTTGCCAGCAGCTTGAGTCCCCTTGAAATGTCGGCAACCTCCTGTACGCGGTTATCGATTCTCCTGTCGCTCTGCATGAGCTGAAGATAGTCGACGACGATGAGGGCGATCTCCTGACGCAGTTTGCGCAGTTTGGAGCGCATTCCCGAGATCGTTACACCCGAGGTGTCGTCTATCAAAATATCGCACTCGGAAAGAGCCGACGCCGCGCGGGCGATCTTGACGAAATCTTCATTCGAAAGATTGCCGGAACGGATCGACGTGCTGTCCACAAGAGCTTCGCTTGAAAGCATTCTCGAGGCGAGCTGCTCCGCCGACATTTCGAGCGAAAAGACGCAGACCGTTTTTTTGCTCTGCTGCGCAACCCTTGTGGCGATATTCATGGCAAAGGAGGTTTTGCCCATTCCGGGACGCGCGCCAACCAGAACCAGATCTCCGGGCGACATGCCGACAAGAACGTTGTCAAGACCGGAGAAGCCTGTCTGGGTCCCCCTGGCGGCCTTTGGATCCTCTCTGAGGATTTTCAGGTGGTTGTAATTTGCAATTATTGCATCCTTTATAGATATGAAGCCGTGGCTGATCGAATTGTCGGAGAGGTCGTACAATCTTCCGAGGGCGTTGTCTATAAGAGCGTCGGTTGTATCTGCCTCGGCAAACGCCTGTTCGGATATCTCGCCGCAGATTTCGATAAGGCACCGGAGAAGATACTTGTCCCTTACTATGCCGGTATAATCCTTTATGTTTGACGACGACGGCACCGAATTTGCAAGAACGCGCAGATAGGATACGCATTCCTGCTCGTTTTCAAATATTTTTTTTGACGTAAGCCTGCCGGTCAGCGTAACGTGGTCGATGGTTTTCACATCGGAAAGATACAGGTCCTGCATGACCGTGAAAATCTCGCGGTTGACGTCTGCGTAAAAATAATCGGTTTTGAGGGTCGTGGCAACGTCGGGAAAGCATTCCGGATCGATAAGCACCGAGCCGAGCACCGCCTGCTCGGCCTCGAGAGAGAAGGGAAGCTTCCTTACGCTTTTGTCGTTATAATCCATAAATATCTCCGGGTTCTCAGTCGGAAACCACTTTGACGGTGAGCTTTGCCGATATTTCCGGGTATACCTTCACGTCAAGCTCGTAGACGCCGAAACTTTTTATCGGATCGGGGACGCTGATTTTTCTTTTATCCAGATCGATGCCTGTCTGCTCCTTCAGCTTATCGGCGATTTCCCTGGAGGTGACCGAACCGTAAATCTTCCCGTTTGAGCCTGCCTGCGCTTTAACCACAACGGTTGTGCCGTTAAGCTGCCCGGCAAGTTTGTTTGCGTTCTGCTTTTCGAGTTCGGCTTTGTAAGCCATGGAGGCCTCGCGGTTCTTGTATTCGTTAAGGGCCTTTGCGTCAGCCTCGACCGCCAGCTTTCTCGGGATCAGATAGTTGCGCGCATATCCCTCCGATACGTCGATAAGGTCGCCTTTTTTGCCCTGTGCTTTGACGTCCTGTAATAAAATAACCTTCATTTTAACTCCTTTTCGGCGATGTTTTTTCATTCAGCGCCGAGGTAATGTATTCGTCTATTGCTTTTTTGAGTTTTTTCTCCGACGAGATGACGTCGTCCTGAATTATCATCGCGGCCGAGTCGAAATGCCCGCCTCCGCCGAGAGATTCGGCAATCAGCTGGACGTTTATCTGACCTTTTGACCGGCACGAGATATGTGTTCCCTCCGCGACCTCGCAGAGAGCGAACGACGCGTATATGCCGTCGGCGAGCAGAAGACTGTCCGCGGCTCTGGCGGCGATAACGCGGTTGCGCACTCCGTCATATTTCGTGATGGCGAAGACGTCCTTGTAAACCGTCACGTTGCTCTCGAGCCTTGCCTGAGCAACGACATCGTCAAGCGACGAGGCAAAAAGCGGCTGAGCGTCCGCGGGGTTTGCACCTTCGTTCCGAAGGAAAACCGCCGTGCTGAATGTGCGCGAGCCCGTGTTTTTTGAGAACTGCTTTGTATCGAGGATTATTCCGCTGTAGAGCAGCAGGGCTTCTGCGCTCTGGAGCGTGCCGGACGGCATCGCCTGCTCCAGAATTTCAGAGACAAGCTCCGACGCCGAAGACGCGGCAGGCTCTATGTACGATATGACAGGCTGAACGGAAAATTCCGCAGTTTTGCGGTGGTGATCGATATAGACGGTCTTGGAGGCCATATCAACAAGTTCGGGGCATTCGGCCTGCTCGCGGCTGTTGAAATCCACGCAGACGCACAGCGAGCCGGAGTGAAGAATATCCAGCGCTTCGCCGGCGGGCGTGAACACTTCTGCCGGATATTCCCCGGAATCGGCGATTTTAGAGTAGCATTTTATAAAATTAGGATGTTCGGTGTTCAGAACGATGCGGAATTTCTTTGCTCTGAATTTACACAGCCTGGCAATTCCGACCGCCGAGCCAACGGCGTCAAAATCCGGGCTTCTGTGCCCCATAATTATGACGTCGGACGCCTCGTCAATGGCCGAGACCAGTTCATTTGCTATTACTCTTGCGCGTACTTTGGTACGTTTCTGCACTGTCTGTGACTTCCCGCCGTAGAATTCAAGCCCCCGCGCCGTCTTGACGACCGCCTGATCTCCTCCGCGCTGCAGAGCCATGTCAAGAGCTTCCTTGGCGATTTTTTCTTTATCAGCCAGCGAGCCCTGCGCGTGGCAGACGCCGATCGAGGCAGTGACGGGAAGAGATTCGTTGCTTACGGCGATCCGCCTTATCCTGTCAAGAATGTCAAAACGGTTTTCGATCATGACCTCAAGGTCGGATCCGCTGACGAGCACAAGGTATCTGTCGTTCCTGAATTCTCTGATTATGCTGTTCGTTTCCTCCGCATACTGCGTGAGAAGGTTTTCAAGCGCGAGGGAGGCGTCGCGGGTGCTTTCGCTCGAATATCTTGATATTTCGTCAAGGTTGTCGGCCATTATGTAGGCTACAAAGGTTTCGTTTGCGTTTAATTCCTTTTTTGTGTTTTCGAGTTCGGTGGTGTTGTCCCAAAGGAGTATGTCGTACTGCTTTCCCTTTGAAGAAAAGCTCCCGTATCTGACGCTGAAGCAGTTGTCACCGAGACGTATGCGGGTACCTTCGGCGTCGCTGAAACGTTTGACTTTGAGAATGT
>JAEEGL011313487.1_pt1 | contig 18355 bp, 12 predicted proteins | sample 9134231 | NCBI WGS metagenome assembly JAEEGL01 (sample SAMN16246548, study PRJNA631951) | gut metagenome | biome: gut microbiome; feature: rumen; material: fiber-attached | host: Bos | place: Iran: Karaj | collected 2018-10 | reverse complement strand
TAGCCGTTGACACGCACGTTTTCAGGCTGGCCAACAGAATTGGTCTTACCGCCGAAAAAGACGTCCTGAAGACCGAATTAGGGCTTCAGAAGGCCATTCCGAACGACAGGTGGACTCTCACACACCACCTTCTGATAATCCACGGGCGGAGATGCTGCAGCGCGCGCTCGCCGCGCTGTCCGGACTGTCCCATAAACGACATATGCGAAAAGAACGGCCTGTAGGCCGTTCTTTTGTCTTTTCATATTATCAGGAATATCAGCGCCAGTACCAGGAAGATCAGGCCCGCGGCCACCGCCGGCAGCGGCGACGTCCTGCTCTGCTCCTTTCTTTCCCTGTACTCGTAGATGGTCTCCTCGCTGCGCCTCGACTCCTCCTTCCTCAGCCAAGGCCAGTGCACGTTTGTGGCACGGCTGATGCCGTAGCCCATGGTGTCGAAGGTGCCGGCGTTGCGGCAGAATATCAGGCCTCCGAGCCCCAGCACTATGAGCCCTCCGGCAAAGAAGCCGTTGCTCAGAAGATCGGTGAACGAATAGTTGCCGTTGCCCTTCGTCACGAAGAACGCCAGCACTCCTATCACCGCGGCTATGCCCAGATAGGTATAGAACCTGGGATCATTGAACAAACGCTTCATTTGCCTTTACAGCCCCGCCTCTTTGCGGTAGCGCTCGTACTCCTCGGTGTTGCAGAGCACGAAATGCCCCGGGAGCACCTCCCTGAAGGAAGGCTGCTCCTCTCTGTAGTCGTGGTCCGCCACGGGGTTGTAGGAGATGCGCTTCCTGTTCTTCTCGTAGTAAGGATCCGGCTGGGGTATGGCCGACAGCAGGGATCTGGTGTACGGGTGGAAGGGGTGCCTGAATAGCTCCTCGGAATCCGCCAGCTCCACCATCTTGCCGAAGTACATTACACCTATCCTGTCGGAGAAATACTTTACTACCGAGAGGTCGTGCGCTATGAACATTATGGTTATGCCCATGTTCTTGCGCAGGTCGTTCAGCAGGTTTATTACCTGGGCTCTGATCGAAACGTCCAGAGCGGAGATAGGCTCGTCCGCTATGATAAGGCTGGGCTCCATTACTATGGCCCTGGCCACGCCTATCCTCTGGCGCTGTCCGCCGGAGAATTCGTGCGGGTACCTGGAGGCGTGCTCCGCCACAAGACCTACGGTCTCGAGCATCCTGTGGACCTTTTCGTCTATGACGGCCTTGTTCTTCTCTCCCTGGATTATAAGCCCTTCGGCGATTATGTCGCGCACGGTCATACGGGGGTCGAGAGAGGCTATGGGGTCCTGGAATACCATCTGGATCTCGTTGACGAGCTTGCGGTCCGCGTTCTTGTGATCCCTCTTGGCGGCATCCATCTCCTCGGTATTGACCTTTATGATCTCCTCGAGCTTTTCCTTCCTTAAGGGGTCCGTGCAGGTCTTGAGCTCTTCTCTGGCAGCCTTTATGGCCTCTTTGTAATCCAGCGTTCCCGCGGCTATCCTCTTGCCCTTGAACCAGACGTTGCCGCCGGTAATGTCGTAGAGCCTTATTATGGAACGTCCTGTGGTGGTCTTTCCGCAGCCGGACTCGCCCACCAGACCGAACACCTCGCCCTTCCTGATGTCGAAGCTGACGTGGTCTACTGCCTTGTTGACGGCTCCGGGGCCAAGCTTGAAGTACTGGCTGAGGTTCTCGACTCTTAAGACTACTTCTCTGTCTTCTGCCATTACTCTTCACCTGCCTTCCTGTGCATGCGGGCTATGCGGTCCTTTACGATCTCGGGCATCTCCACCTTGGGAGCGTCCGGATGCAGCAGCCATGTGGCCGCGTAATGGGTATCGGAGATACGGAACATGGGAGGCTGCATCTCGAAGTCTATGTCCATGGCGTACTTGTTCCTGGCCGCGAAAGCGTCTCCGACAGGCGGATAGATCATGTTAGGCGGCGTTCCGGGGATGGCCTCCAGAGTCTTGCCCTTGCTGTCCAGATCCGGAACGGAGGCCAGCAGCGCCCAGGTGTAGGGGTGCGCCGGGCTGTAGAACACGTCCTCCGCGGTGCCGTACTCGACTATCTTGCCCGCGTACATTACGGCTATCCTGTCCGCCATGTTCGCTACTACGCCCAGGTCGTGGGTGATGAATATGACGGAGAGGTCTCTCTTCTTCTTGAGGTCGTTTATGAGCTCCAGTATCTGAGCCTGGATGGTAACGTCCAGAGCTGTGGTGGGCTCGTCGCATATGAGTATGTCCGGGTTGGCGGTAAGGGAGATGGCTATTACTATCCTCTGCCTCATTCCGCCGGAGAACTCGAACGGGTACTGGCGGTAGCGCTTTCTTGCCTCGCTTATACCTACCTGCTCCATTATCCTTATGGCGTTGTCCTTGGCTACGCTCTTGGAGAGGATGTGGTTCTCGCCCATGGCGGTATCTCTCATCCATGTGACGTACTTTTCGGCCCTGTCCTTAAAGTCGAAGCCCTTCACCCTCTCGGTGCGCGCGGCGAACTGATCCTTCATGCCCGAGAGTATGTTTGAGATCGAATGCTGAGCCATGTCGAGGTCCACAAGGGACAGAGGCGCCACCTTGCCGTTCGGGGTCCTGCCCTTGGCCACCTTCGCCTCGTATCTGGCGGTCTGCCTTGCGAAGCGCTTCTCCTCGAAAGCGTTGCGCTTTATGCCGCCGTAGTAGGTGTTAAGGGCGTTCTGCAGGCTCACCTTGAAGGTGTAGGCCGCGCTGTCCTTAACAGTCTCGTAGGGGTCGATGGCGTCCTCTACAGTCTTGGAAACTTCCGTCCAGAGCTTCCTGGCGTCCGCCTCCGCGGGCATCTGCCCTTCGAAAGCCTTTCCCGCGGCTTCGAGCTGCGCCATGGCCTTTTCCATTGCCTCTACGGAGCGGCCGGAGGAGTACTCAAGTATCCCCTGGACCTGAGACTTGAACCTTGTCATGGTGTCGCAGTCCGCGGAATCCTTTGTGATCTCGTTGAGCTGAGCTGCGCTCACGTCTTCCAGAGGCTGCTTTTCCAGCATGGTGCGGCAGGCGTAGTTGAAGAAGTTCGGAGTCTCCTGCGCCAGGGCCTCGTCCAGAAGAGCGTTGATGCCTTCGGTTAACTCCCTGAGCGCGGTGGTATCCAGAACTACGTTGGCTTTCTTGTTGTTTCTCTTTCTGCGTTCCCCGGCAAGGACCCTGCTCTCGGCCTTGAGCCTTGCGCAGAGATCCTTCATGGCTTCCGCGTCCTTAACCACGAAACGGTCCACGGAGTTCTGCGCGTACTCTATAAGCTCCGAGCAGTCTCCGGCAAAGTCTATGTCCACTTCCTTGTCTATGGAAAGGAGAAGGTCGTCGCAGGCCTTGTTGGCGGCCACGGCACAGGCGTGGGCGTTGCTGTAGGGGAGCTCGAACTTGGACTGCTCTTTTACGAGCTGCCTGAAATCGAAGTCTCCGGAAACGCCGCTCATACCGACGGTCTTGACGTCCGTCTCTATGCGCTTCATGCTCTCGTCGAGCTTCTTTCTGGATTCCTTCCTGTTGGCCTTGTTCTTAAGGAGCATGGCTTCGGTGAGCTGCTTTCCTATCCTCATGATGGGGTTCAGGGAAGACAGCGGATCCTGGAAGACCATGGCTATCTTATCGCCGCGTATAGCGTGGAAATCCTCCTCGGTTATCTTAAGGAGGTCCTTGCCGTCGTAGAGTATCTCGCCGTTCTCGACTATGGCGTTTCCGGCGGATATTCCGAGTATGGCCTTGCTGGTGACGGACTTTCCGGAACCGGACTCTCCTACTATCGCGAGGGTCTCGCCCTTATAGAGATCGAAGGATATGTCCCTTACGGCCTGTACCTTTCCGTTGATGGTGCGGAAGGATATCGTCAGGTCTTTCACCTGAAGCTTTTTCTCTTCATTCATCATTCTTCTGCACCTCTCAATGACGGGTTGAACGCGTCCCTGAGACCGTTGCCGAACAGGTTGAACGAGATCTCAAGCAGCGATATGAACAGCGCCGGGAAGAATATCATGTGCGGGTAGGTGGACAGGAACTGGCGGGAATTCGCCAGCATTGTGCCTACGGACGTCATGGTGGAGCTGTCCAGGTTTATTATGCCCAGATATGTAAGGCTGGATTCCGTGAATATTACTCCCGGGATGACCAGCACGGATCCGGTGATTATGGTGCCCAGCGAGTTCGGGAAGATGTGCTTGAACATCAGCCTCCAGTCGCTGGCGCCGAGGGTCCTTGCGGCAAGAACGTATTCCTGCCCCTTGAACCTGTAGAACTGCATCCTTACGCGGGCGGCCATGCCTATCCAGCCTGTCAGCACGAACGCGAACAGCAGCGCCGGAACGACGCCGACCTTACGCGACAGATGCAGCTGGAACAGTACTGCCACTACCGTGAACGGTATTCCGTTCAGTATGTCCGAGACACGCTCCATTATCATGTCCACGGCTCCGCCGAAATATCCTTCTATGGCTCCGTAGATGGCGCCTATGAAGAGGTTTATCACGGAGACGCATACGGCAAGCAGGAAGCTGAACCTGGCGCCGGACGCGAGCCTTGTGAGTATGTCCTGGCCCAGAGCCGTGGTCCCGAAGAAGAACGCGGGCTCGAAGCCGTACCTGTAGATGAAGTAGTTGTACGTAAAGATACGGCACTTGTAGGAGATGGATGAGGAGTCTCCCGTGATGGCCGCGTAGCGGTAACGGTTCTCCGCGTTGGGATTCGCCAGGCCCGGGTCCCCGGGTATTCTGGTGGAATCGTAATTGTCGTTTCCGGTCTTGCGGTAGACGTCCACGTACTTCCCGTTCTTCATTATCGGGGAGCCCTTGGAGTCCGCCTGGAACCAGATGTTGGCGTCGTTGTCGTTTATGGTGACGGCGGGATAGATTATCTGAAGTCCGGATTCCTTCTGCCACTTCTGGATATCATTGTACTGGGATTCCGTCAGAGTCATGAAGGTGAATCCGTTGGCGATGTAGCTGTCCACCCTTACGTCGTACACTGTCCTTCCGGAGGACACGTATTCGTCGTAGACCTTGGTGATGACGTCGTGCCCTGTCTCCTCGGACATGGCGTTGTAATAATTATATTGAGCCACGCCTACCGTCATATTCCTGCATCCGTCCCAGAAGTCCAGGCCGAGCTTTGTGGTAAGCCTGTTCTTGGGAAGGAGCTTGGTGTATGTGAGGTAGGTGGTGTCCCTCAGAGCCAGAGAATAGCTGGTCTCGCAGAATATCGGAACGAATATGGCGTAGAGCAGCAGTATGACTATTATGATGGCGGCTACCACGGAGCTCTTGTTCTTGCAGAAGCGGTTCCACGCATCGCGGAAATAGCCGATCTGCTTGGTCTCTATCCTCTCATCATGGATATGCCTTGAGGGATCCGCGAATCTGAACTTTTCGGGAGCGATATGCTGCATAGATCCTTTTGTATCCATTACTTTTTACTCCCCATTCTGATGCGCGGATCGATGAATCCGTAGCTTATATCCACTAAGATGTTCGCTGCAAGCCCTATGATGGTATAGAAACCTGAGAGCAGCAGGAAGAAGTTGTAATCGAGCGCTGTTATCGAGTTGATGTACAGAGCGCCTGTTCCGGGCACGCCGAAGATGCTCTCTATTATCAGAGAGCCTCCGAGTACGCCTATGAACTCACCTATTATCATCGGGAAGATAGGCACCATGGCGTTGCGCAGAGCGTGGCGCACCGTCGTCTGCGCCCTTGTAAGACCCTTGGTGCGGGCAAGCAGCAGGTACTCGCTGGTGAGCACCTCCGTAAGCTCGGCCCTTGTATAACGGGCAAAGCTCGCTATGGAACCCAAGGCCATCGATATGACCGCGGGCATCATGGATCTGAACATGGACGCCGTAAACAGATCAGTACCGGCGTTCATGATGACAGGGAACAGTTTCAGCTTGAAACACAGAAAATACTGCACCAGGAAAGCGTAGACATATGACGGAACGGACACCAGTATCACTACTCCCGTAGAGATCATGTGGTCCTGCCACTTGTTTTTCTTAAGTGCAGCTAATATGCCAAGTCCTATACCGAGCGGTATGGACAGAATTATCGAATAGACGTTTATAATGATCGTGAACGGCAGCTTGCTGACGAATATCTGCCAGCAGTCCTGTCCCACGTACAGCGCTTCACTCACTCCCCAGTCGCCGCCTATCAGCGTCTTGATTATGAAGTGCCAGTACTGCTGCATAAGAGGTATGGCGTTGCCGTTGGCATCCACCAGACCCTGTCTTACACGGCGCTGGAGTATCAGGCTCATGTCCTTCCCGAACTGCTGTACGGGCACGTTGGGAAGCAGCCTGATGAGGATGAAGCACATGGATATGATGATGAAGAACGTCAGAAGCATGAACAATACACGCTTTATAACGTATTTTAGCATGTCGGATCCCTCAACGAAATGACGAAATGGAACAAGGGCAGAGAGTGCCCTTGTTCCATATTAGACTTTGGCGTACTAAGTATTTATTACTTGTAGTTGAGTGTTCCGCCCTGATCCTTGACGTACTTATCCCACTCTTCGTCAGTGTAATTGTAGGTGTAATACTTGATGCCGCCGCGGCCCATACCGAATACATAATCCTCGGTGAAGTACTTGATCTGCATTCCTCTCAGTGACGCGTTGGAGTCGTCCATTACGGGGATGAAGTCGTACTGGTTGAGGATGGCGCCTTCAAGGGCTGCCAGTATATCCAGACGGGTCTCGGGATCGTTGTCCGCTTCGCCGCAGGAGTATTCCTTGGTGGTTCCGTCTGCAGCGACGATGGTCTTGGTGTCGCCGGTCATGATGGCGTTCCAGTCTACCAGAGATGCGGTGTAATCGACGCCGCCGATCTTGATGGTAAGAGTTGCCGTGCTGGTGTCGAATGCCGGGTCATACTGATAGTTGCTGGATGTGTAAGCTTCCATCAGTCCGTACGGGTCCAGAGTGGATCCGGTCCAGCCTACTCCGAAGAGCATGTTGACCTGGTTGGACTTAAGAGCGTTGGCGAAGCCGTTGCCTATGGTGTCATCGCTGTTGAACTTGAGCTTGCCTTCGAGCTTGGTACCCTTGACAGCCTCGGTGTAGTTGTTGACGATGTACTCATAGCCGTTCTTGTAGAAGGTGCTGGAGGAGTTCGGGATACCTACGGTGATCTCGATAACGTCGTCCTCGTCCATGAGCTTCTGCTCGATAGCCTTGTCATAGGCCAGGTTGAAGTATTCCTGAGCCTTGGTCAGGTTGTAGCCTGTGATGGATTCAAGAGCGGTGTCGATGTCGGGATAGGTCTTGCCCGGGCCGATGTCGTTGGTGAGGCCCCAGAACTCAGCAAGAACGTTCTTGGCCTGCGGGGTGGTCCTGTAAGCGATTCCGTTCTCCGGGTCGGAAACTATCAGCATGGAGTAGATAGCGAATCCGGCGCTGTTGGTCGGGGATGTGGCGAGGCAGAAGTCTGCCCTGTTCATGGCAAACGACATGGCCATTCTGAACTCCTTGAGAGTAAGTATGGTCTTGTTGATGTTTGCGCCGGCCTTCTCCTGCATGTTCTTAAGAGCGGAGAAGTCGGGGTTGAACGCGATAGCGAAGGTGGAGTCTCCCGGGGTGTCATAACGGAAATCGCTCTTTCCGTACTCTTCCATGTAGTCCTTGGTGAGACCGAAGCCGTCCAGCTTACCTTCGAGGAACAGCTGGAGCCTTGTAGCAGCTTCAGGTACGTAGTCGACTACGAGCTGAGTGGTCTGATAGGTGTTGTCGGTAAGACCAACGTAGTTTTCGTTCTTCGTGAGGGTGTACTGCTTGTCAGCCTGGAAAGCGGTGAGCTTGTAGGGACCGAAGGAAGCGGTGGTCTCAACGGAAGTACCGTAGGTGTTGGTGTAGACACCGTCAACGGTAGTGATGCACTTGTCGTAAAGATCGGTCTTGACGAGCCAGGTGCCGGTGAGCGAGTAGAGCAGGTAGAATCCGGAGAGCTGCTTGTCGAGGACAAGGAGGAGTTCCTTATCGCTGAGAGCCTTGACGCCGACTTCTTCGAAGTCCATCTTGTCATAGACCTTTCCGTAGTAGAGGAGCTCCTGAGCTTCCAGGTAAGCGTAGTCGCCGGAATCCGCAGCGTATTCCTTGGCGTCGGCAAAGCCGTGGAGCTGAGCGACGATGTCGCAGAGCACGTCGTACTGAGCCTTGTTGAGCTTTACGTAACCTTCGTCATCAGCTGCGTCTACGATAGCCTGCCAGCCGTCGTGGGCAAAGTAGTTTGCTCCCGCGTACTCAACGAGGGAGTTGGATCCCCAGTTTCCGCCGCTGTTGATGTTGAGAACGAGATCTCCGCCTTCGACGCTGACGATACCGTCAGCATTGTCGACGATCTGGTCATAGGAAACATACTCGTCATCGCCGTAAGCGGGAGAGATCATGTTGCCGTAGCCGTAGGTGCCGCTCTTGAGATAGTTCTCAGCGTTGTGTACTACGAGGTTGCCGCTGTAGAGCATGTCAGCCCTGTAGTTCTTAGCTTCCGGAGCGAGGAGCCTCTTTGCGGACTCCACGTAATCGTTTGCTGTGATCTTGGTGCCGTCTTCCCACTTAAGGTCGTCCTTGAGCGTGATGACGTATGCCTTCTTGGTGTCGCCCTCTGCAAGGCCGTACTTGCCTATGTACTCAGCGGTGACATCCTTCGGTTCGCCGACTGCGGCGAGCGGCACGAGCTTGTATCCGTCGTGCTTCTCGTCCTTATAGTCGAATTCATAGAATCCGGCTATAAGATAGTCGCCCAGATCGGAGTCTGTAGCGGTCTCCGTGCTGTGCGGGCTCCAGTTAGTCGGGAATGTCTGCGCGGCAGAGTTGAAAGTGTACTCAGCCTTGCTCACCACGTTGTTCTGCTTGCCGCCGCAGGCAGAGAGTATCATGGCGAGAACGATCAGCAGACAAAGTGCCTTACTTACTTTTCTCATTTTTAAAATAACCTCCTGAAATAAATTGTTATCTTATGTATAACAAAAATCAGAGTAATTATACTGCCGGTACGCCCTTCTTGTCAACTGAAACAGTTTTTCCGCGCTGATTTTGGAGCATTGCATAAATATACTGCATACTGCGCAGTGGCGAAAAAGCCTTGAAACGCCCTCGTTGTCGGAATATAATGAAAAAAAATGGACAAACAACATGTTTCTGCGTTTTAATCACATAAAAATTCGGGTGCTCATAGTCCACCTGATAATAACTCTGGCCTACCCCGCCGCCAAGGCGTTCATCTCCGAGAACAACAGGCTGATGATCTTCAGCGACGCCCTTACGATAATCGCGTTCATCCTTATAGCGCTCGGGGTCGGGTACACCTTCGTGCTCCACGGCGATTTCGACCGCGCGGGCTTCTATTTCCTGCACGGTATAAAGAACACCCATGTCCAGACCTACAGGGGTTACGCGGAAGAGGCCAAAGAAAAAAGAGAGGACGCTTTCAACTATCCTCTCTTTCTCGGCATCGTATATCTTCTGGTGTCTGTCTTTATAGCCTACGTAGTGCTGTGACCCAGCTCTTCCTCCAGTCTCTTTATGCGGGCTTCGTATTTCGAAAGCTCGTTTTCCGTTGCCAGAACGAAGTGCCCCGGACGTATCTCGCACATCTGCGCGGGAGCTCCGGACTGATCCAGCACCGAAGGGTCGTAGACCTTTGCTCTTCTGGTCCTCTCCACCACCGGATCCGGCATCGGGACCGCTGAAAGCAGCGATACCGTGTACGGATGCAGCGGATACTCGAACAGAGTCTCGGAATCCGCTATCTCGACTATCTTTCCCAGGTGGATAACTGCTATCCTGTCAGCTATGAACCTTACTACCGAAAGGTCGTGGGCTATGAACAGGTAAGTCAGCTGCTTCTCCGCCTGGAGCTTGTTCATCAGGTTCAGGACCTGAGCCCTTATTGAAACGTCAAGAGCGGAGATCGGCTCGTCAGCCACTATGAACTTCGGGTCCATTATCATGGCGCGGGCTATGCCTACGCGCTGCCTCTGGCCGCCCGAGAACTCGTGCGGATACCTGGACTTGTGCTCCGGGAGCAGTCCTACCGCCTCAAGAGCCCTGTCCACCTTGGCTATCCTGTCTTCCTCGTCCTTGTAGAGGTGGAAGTTGTAGAGGCCTTCGGACACGCAGTACTCTATGGTGGCTCTCTCGTTGAGGGAGGCGGCGGGGTCCTGGAATATCATCTGGATGTTCCTTACCACGTTCCTGTCTTCCTCTTTGGAGATCTTGCCGGATATGCGCTTTCCCTCAAAGAGTATCTCTCCCGCGCTGCAGGGGTTGATCCTCAGGATGGCTCTTCCCAGGGTGGTCTTGCCGCTTCCGGATTCTCCCACCAGAGCGAAGGTCTCGCCTTTGTAGATGTCGAAGTTGGCGTCCTTTACGGCCACGAACTTCTTCTTTTTGTTTCCCGTGTCGAAGGAGATGTCCACATGTCTTATGGACAGTATCACTTCTCTGTCTTCTTTGTTATTCGACATGGAACGCGCCTCCTTTCCCGGTCATCTTCTCTATCTTCGCGTGGAGGTCCCTTATGACTTCAGGCTTTTCGAGCTTGGGCGCTCTGGGATCCAGCAGCCAGGTCTTGGCGTAGTGAGTGTCGCTCACCTTGAAGAAAGGCGGCTCCTCCTCGAAGTCTATCTTAAGAGCGTGCGGGTTCCTGGGCGCAAAAGCGTCGCCCTTGATCTTGTTGTAGAGCGAAGGCGGTGTTCCGGTGATGTAGAACAGGTCCTGACCCTTTATTCCGAGCTGCGGAAGGCTTGAGAGCAGCGCCCAGGTGTAGGGGTGCTGCGGGTCGAAGAATATCTCCTCCACCGTGCCGTACTCTATTATCTGCCCGGCGTACATTACGCCTACGCGGTCTGCCACATTGGCCACTACGCCCAGGTCGTGGGTGATGTACACCGTCGTGAACTTGAGCTCCTTCTGAAGGTCCCTGATGAGCCCTATTATCTGAGCCTGGATGGTAACGTCCAGAGCAGTGGTGGGCTCGTCGCAGATGAGTATCTCCGGGTGGCAGGACAGCGCTATGGCTATTACTATGCGCTGGCGCATTCCGCCGGAATACTGGAACGGGTACTCGTCGAAGCGGTTTGCGGCGTCCTGTATGCCTACCCTCTCCATTATATCTATGGCCTGCTGCTTAGCTTCGGCCTTGGATACCTTCTGGTGCTTCTCTATGACTTCGGTTATCTGAGATCCTATGGTCCTTATCGGGTTCAGAGACGTCATGGGATCCTGGAATATCGTGGAGATCTTGGCTCCGCGTATGCCTTCCCAGTCCTTGTCCGTCTTGAGCTTTGTAAGATCCGTGCCGTGGAACGTTACCGATCCGTTGGATATCTGTCCGTTGGACTCCAGCATACCGGTAAAGGTCTTGGTGAACACGGACTTTCCGGAACCGGACTCGCCCACTATGGCGAAGGTCTCGCCCTCGTAAAGATCCAGCGATACGTTTCTGATGGCAGTCAGATAGTTGTCGCGGACCCTGAACTTTACTTCTACGTCCTTTGCGGAAAGGATTATGTTTCTGTCTTCAGCCATGACACATCCTCCTTTCTACATGTGCGTGCGCGGGTCTGCCGCGTCCGCGAGCCTCTGCCCTACTATGTACAGCGATATCGATATGATGGCAAGCACGCCTACAGGTATCCAGAACATGTGAGGATAGCCTTTCATGTAGGATGTGTACAGCGAGATCGTCCTTCCCAGAGAGGCGCTCGTGGTACCGAGACCCAGTCCCATGTAGGAGAGGAACACCTCGTAGGATATCAGCATCGGGATCTGCCTGGAGATGTAGGTCATTATGACCGAGATCAGGTACGGCAGTATGTTCTTGGTTATCATCGTCGAGGTCTTTGTTCCAAGGCACTTTGACGCCATGTTGTATTCGCGGTCGCGGATTATCATGACCTGAGTCCTTATGAAATAGGCGACGAAGACCCATTCCGTACAGGTCATGGTTATGATCAGGGATCTCATTCCTGCGCCAAGTATGTATGAAAGTATCATGGCAAGCAGCAGGAACGGCACATTGGAGATGACGTTGTAGACCTCTATCATCCACTTGTCCATCTTCTTTGAGAATCCCCAGACTGCACCTACGGTGATCCCGATCACCATGTCGATGAAAGTGCAGACGAAGCTTACTATTATTGAGTTCTTCGCTCCCGCCCAGACCGCGTCGAACACCTCGTTGCCTATGTTGTCGGTACCGAAGATGTGCTCTGCACTTGGCTTGAGGAACTTCATTTCGGCATTGTTGATGTTCGGGGCGACGGTGGGACTGTAGCCCGAGAATATCGGCTGTATTATGGAGAACGCGATAAGCACGATAAGCAGTATCGCCACCGCTACCGTGAACTTGTTCTTGAAGAATGTCCTCCAGACCGACTTCCAGTAGGAGTACCTGGGGGCCGCTATATGCTCGGATTCGAGCTCGTCAAAGGACGCGAATTCAAACAGATCATTCTTTTCCGTATCCATTACGACCTCCCTGCCTTTTCTGTGAGCGAAATGCGCGGATCCACCTTGGTCAGGACAATGTCTCCAGCAAGGACGGCAAGCACCGAGATGGTGGAGAACATGAACGCGAGCGCCACTACCATAACGTTATTGTACTGGTTGATGGAGTTCGGGAGCATCTTTCCCATGCCACCCACGGAATAGATCGACTCTGTGATGATGGCACCGGTGATGCATGCCGCAAGAGAACTAGGTATGCCCTGAGCAATGGGTATTATCGCGTTTTTAAAAATGTGGTTGTTGAATATCTCCCTCTGGCTGAGTCCTTTGGACTTGGCGAACTTGACGTAGTCTGAGTTCATCTGGTCGACCACATATCTTCTTGTCCACAGCATCAGGGATGCGATGGAAGGCAGCGACAGGGATATTATCGGCAGTATCCAGGAACGTATGTCCTCCGCGCCGTAGATAGTGAACACCGACGGCAGGTTGAATATGGTCGTTCCCAGCCACCTGAACAGGTATATATATGCAAGCGAAGGCACGGCTATTATGAAGATGATGTAGACCATACCTGCTTTATCTGCTAATTTGTCTTTTCTTCTCGCCATCAAAACTCCCAGAGGAAGACCCAGACCATACGCGAGGATCATGGCGAATATGCCCATGATGAAAGATGTTCCGACCATGGACGGCTGATTCTTCGTTGTCTGGTAAGTGGCGTAATTGTCTACGAATTTCTGCTTGTCCATCCTGTCGAGAGCGCTCTTGTAGGTAAGCGTTCCGAAAATGATGCCGGATTCGCCCTCCAGTCCCGTCTCATATACCACGGGACGCTTCACTTCCGTCCCCTGCGTCTGGAACAGGACAGTCAGCACATCCAGACCCTGGTAAGTGGGATAGGATTTGCCGAAATTCAGTGTGATGACATTCTGATGTATCCACGGGAAGCGGCTGTCAGTATAAATGAGATACTTGTGAATGGTGCCGCTACCTATAAGCGCTATGCCGCCCGAAGGTGTCCTTCCGAATGACAGCCCGCGCTGAAGATCGGGATTGTTCTCATCCTTGATAGCCCACGGCGTATCGATGACGATGAGGCTGGAGACCCATTTCCCGACGCGTTTGATCACAGGAGTGTCCTTGTATGCATACGGTCTGCCGTCGATGAAGGCTCCGACCGTATAGCCTTTTGCCGCGTAAGCCTCCTCAAAGTCCTTGCACTCAGCAGATCCCGGCTTGACAGCGGCCTCGATCTGTGGTGATCCTGCCTCGTAGAGTGTCAGAGCGTAGTCGTTAATGGTAACGTAATCCAGATAACCGAGCCTCTCCCAGGTGGTATAGACATAGTCTGTCTTCTCGTCGGGCTTCCCGCCGAGTCTGCGGTAAGTGCTGTCTTCAAAAAAGATGTTGTCACGAGGGACCAAAGAATAGACCATCGTGAAAACTATCAGCATTATTATGATTATCGAGATCAGTGACCTAATAAGACGTTTCCAAATGTACCCTTTTTTCATGAGTATCGTCCTTGTTAATAAAAGAGAGAGCCAGAGAACTGTGCCGTCTGGCTCTCTCTGTTTAGTTGATCAGAGTTTAGTTTTCAGATCTTGCTGAGAACTACTTTCCTGCAAGCCAGGCTTCCTTTGCAGCGTTGTAATCGCTTGCGATGACCGGAGTATCCTGGAGCTTCATGTACTTGAAGTACGGGATCTGGTTGTAGGATGCCTGTCCGTAAAGTCCGTATGCCGCGGAGAACGGAACTACCCTGCTGACTACGAGGGATGCACCGCTGGTGGAGTACGGCCTCAGGATGCCGTTAACGAGGAGCTGAGCCTCTGCCTGTGCGAAGAGGTCGATGCGCTCGTCTCCGGTCGCGACGGCAGCCTTGTCGATGATCTTCTGAGTCTCATAGAGACCGAGAGCCTCGAGGGCGGCCTTGTTGCTGTCGGACTGACCCTGGTCATCGGTGTTGATGCCGGAGTAGTTGAGCATGTCGCCGTCAACACTGTCGAAGCAGTGGATGTAGGTGAGAGGATCGCCGTAGTCCGGGCCCCAGCCTGCTGCGAATGCGAGATCAACGGAGTTGTCCGCGCCTGTCGGCATGTTGTAGTAAGCGGAACGATAGGACGTCGTATCGGGCAGATACTGAAGATCGACAACTACATACTCGCCGATGGCGTCTTCGATGGACTTCTTCATTGCGAGCTGCATGTTCTTGTTGTTCTCGTTGGTGGAGTTTACAGGAACATCGAGGTGGATGGGCCATTCAACGCTGTCGCCGAGAGCAGCCTTTGCCTTCTCCGCGAAGGTCTTGGCCAGAGTCGGGTTGTACCATGCATCGTGTCCGTCATTGAGGTCGATGCCCTTGAACTCTGCTGCGAGCTCCTCGACATACTTGGTGAGTATGGAACCATAGGACCTTCCGTCGCTTGTAGTTGCGAAGGTGTACGGTACGAGGGTGTTTCTGATAACGAAGTCTGCGCCGTCCTCGCCCTGAGTTATTGCCTCAACGGCGTGAGCGGAATAAGCAGCATATACGGCACGACGGAAGTCCGCGTTCAGTATGGCAGCCTTGGTGTCAGCCTTCTGCTTGTCGGTCTTGCTAGTGGTGGCCTTGGATGCGTCGTTGTAGAGAGCATAGAGGTTCCTGTCCCAGTTGAAGGCTCCCCAGAAGGTGGTGGAGTCTGTCATGGATCTGTACTGGTTGTCCTTATACTTCTCATTTGCGATCTTAACTACGTCGGGCAGGTTCGGGTTGATGGTGGCAGAGGCTACCTCGCCGGCATCAAACATGTTGAATCCCTGAGCAGGATCCTTGCCGTCGGTGAAGGTTACGATGACATGGTCGATGAATACGTTGTCCTTGTCATAGTAGTTCGGGTTCTTGTCGAACTTTACTTCCTGAGCAGCGATCAGAGAGCTGAGGATGTAGCATCCGTTGTAGAGGATGGCATCAGCGGAGACCGCGCCGAAGTCCGCGCCCTTGCTGGCGAGGAACTCAGCATTGATCGGGAAGAGGATGGAGTAAGTGGTCATGCCGTCGAAGTATCCGCACGGTCCGGTGAGGGTGTAGGTGAGCTTGTTTCCTTCAGCCTTGATGCCTACGTTCTCCCATGTTCCGGTCCCGTCGCAGTACTCAGCGAGTCCCTTGATGAGGTCTCTTACAAGACCGAGGGTCTCGGACTTGGAGTCGGCAGCGTGCTTAAGACCAGTTACGAAGTCTTCCGCAGTGACAGGACCATATACTTCGCCTGCGCTGGTGGACCAGTTGGCGTCATCGCGAATGGTGAACTCCCAGACGGAACCGTCAGCGTTGGGCTTCCATTCCTTGGCCATGCCGGCGATCAGTGTGCCGTGGTTGTCCTGGGTCAGAAGACCTTCGATGAAGTTGTTGGTGAAGTCACCGTTGGATGCCTTGTTGTTGAAGACATAGTCCAGAGTGGTGATGTCGAAGCCGTTGATCATGGAATAAGTGACTTCCTTGACCGGTTCCGGCGCCACATTGTTGTTGTTGGCTTCGTTGTTCTGCGGGGTGCCGCATGCAGCGAGTCCGAAGACCATTACTACGGCAAGCAGCAGAGCAAGAGCCTTGCTTACTTTTCTCATTTGTAAAACCTCCTGAAAAGCTTTTTAAGCTGAAATAACGCCTTAATATACCGTTAAACACCTTAATTTGTCAAGTAATTTTAAACATTTGACGTATAATTGGTATATCTGACCAAAAAAGCGGCCGGAAGGCCGCTTTTTTTATTCTTTTGACTGCAATGCTCAGATCTTCTCTACATCTATCCCGGTCTTGTGGCCGTTGATGTCGAAGGTCTCCGGGCAGCTCTTTTCCGTAAGCTCATCGGCAAGCGTCTCGGACATGATGTAGTCCCTGAACTTCTCCGCCGCCTTCTTCACCTCTTCGTCCGCGTCCATGAAGATGCGGATGCGGTCCATCATCTCGAAGTCCTTAGATTTACGCATCTGCTGTATCTTGGAGACCAGCTCCCTGGCAAGGCCCTCGGCCTTAAGGTCCTCGGTCACCTGGGTATCCAGTATTACGCAGACCCCGTCTTCGAGGGCAACGTCGAAGCCCTCCTTGGCGCTCACGGAGGAACTTACGAGCTCTGGCGTGATGTCCGTGGCCTCGCCGTTAAGTTCGAGGACGAGCTTGCCCTTCTCCGCAAGCTCTGCCAGAGCCTTCTTGGGATCCAGCTTGGCTATGGCTCCGCCGAAAGCCTTTACCTTGGCGCCCAGGGCGGGGCCGGCGGCGCGGAAATCGGGCTTGAGGGTGTAGTTGATGAAGTTGTCCATCTCCTTCTCGAACCTGATGGTCTTGACGTTGAGCTCTTCCTTGATCAGGTCAGCCATGTAGCCGATCTCGCCCTCGTACTTGCCGTCGACATGAAGCTCGGACAGGGGCTGGCGCACCTTGATGCGGGTCTTTTCGCGGACGCCGCGTCCCATGGTGACTATCCTGCGCACCAGATCCATGCGCTCCTCAAGGCCTTCGTCCAGAAGAGTCTCGTCTGCCCTGGGGAAGTCCGCAAGGTGGACGGACTCCGCTCCTGTAAGATCCACATAGATCTCGTCGGAGATGAACGGAGCTATCGGCGCCATGAGCCTTGCAAGGCCTGTCAGGACCTCGTAGGTGGTGGCGTAGACGGCCTTCTTGTCCTCGTCCATGCCTTCTGCGTAGAATCTTCTTCTGGCGCGGCGGATGTACCAGTTGGACAGGTCTTCCTGCACGAAGTCCTGGACTGTCTTTACGAAGCTGTTGTGGTCGTAACCGTCCATGGCCGCGGTGGCGTCCCTGAGGGTGCGGTTGAACCTTGAGAGTATCCAGCGGTCCAGCTCGGGGCGCCTGTCGTAAGGCACGAAGCACTCGCCGGCGTCTATGTCGTCCGTGTTGGCGTAGAGCACGAAGAAATTGTATACGTTGCGCAGAGTTCCGAAGAACTTGCCCTGTATGTCCTTAAGGCCTTCCTCGTCGAACTTGGTGGGCAGCCATACCGGGCTTACGGAAAGCAGATACCAGCGGGTGGCGTCCGCGCCGTACTTGTCGAACAGAGCGAACGGATCCACGGTATTGCCCTTGTGCTTGGACATCTTCTTGCCTTCCTTGTCAAGGACCAGGTCGTTTACAAGAACGTTCCTGTAAGGCGCCCTGCCCTTTATGAAGGTGGAGATGGCCATCAGGGAATAGAACCATCCTCTGGTCTGGTCTATGCCTTCGCAGATGAAGTCCGCGGGGAAGTATTCCTTATCGAACTCTTCCTTGTTTTCGAACGGGTAGTGCATCTGCGCGAAAGGCATGGCGCCGCTGTCGAACCAGCAGTCCATTACCTCCGGGATGCGGCTCATTGTGCCGCCGCACTCGCACTTTATGTGCACGTCGTCCACGTACGGACGGTGCAGCTCTATGCTCTCGTCTATGTCTTCCACGGCGAGCTCAACGAGCTCTTTGCGGCTTCCGACGCATACGATCTTGCCGCAGTCCGGGCAGCGCCAGATGGGAATGGGTGTTCCCCAGTACCTGTTTCTGGAGATGGACCAGTCCTTGACGTCCGCCAGCCAGTTGCCGAAACGGCCCTCGCCCACGTAGTCCGGGTGCCAGGAGACTGTGGCATTGTTGGCAACGAGCTGATCCCTCAGGTCCGTCATGCGTATGTACCAGGACGGCTTCGCGTAGTATACGAGCGGAGTGTCGCAGCGCCAGCAGTGCGGATAGTTGTGCTCCAGCTTCTGCTTGTCGTAGATCTTGTCTTCCTGCGCCAGCCACTTGATTATCTCGACGTCCAGGCCCTCTTCCATGATGAAGCGGCCCTTCCAGGGCGTCGCGGTGTATTTGCCTTCCTCGTCCACGGGGTTGACAACGGCCACGCCGTACTTCCTTCCGGCAACGTAGTC
>JAEEGL010506442.1_pt1 | contig 18355 bp, 10 predicted proteins | sample 9134231 | NCBI WGS metagenome assembly JAEEGL01 (sample SAMN16246548, study PRJNA631951) | gut metagenome | biome: gut microbiome; feature: rumen; material: fiber-attached | host: Bos | place: Iran: Karaj | collected 2018-10 | reverse complement strand
CTTCAGCGTTAGGTTTATACGTTAAACACGTCGAACCGACCGGATTCTCGAATTAGAGGTGTTTTTAATAGGCCGATATTTAACCGTTTCGTCTCCCTACGACACGCTCAAGCCCCAGTTTAAGCATGATCCAGATTGTCTTAATAGCTTCTTTTCTGTTAATTTTAGAAACGCCGAGACGACGATCAAGAAAAACTATTGGCGTTTCTTCAAATGTCGCGCCAGCCTGCTTCAATCTGAAGAGAGTCTCCTCGAAAAAAGAATATCCGGAAGAAATGAAGCGATCGAAATCAAGCAGGCTTAACTTGTCAATACGATAACATCGAAAGGCCCCGCTATTGTCTTTTGTTTTGAGTCCAAGAGTCGCCTTGGCCCAAAAGTTGACGCAACGACTCATCACTTTGCGAATTATTGGCCAGTCAGGCGTCATTCCCCCAAAAACGTATCTAGAACCAATTACAACGTCGACGTTAGATTCCGTAATTACTTTTAGTAATCTTGGCACGTCTGATACAGAATGACTGAAGTCGGCGTCCATGTTTACTAGATAGTCGTACTTATGTTCAATTCCATATTTAAAACCTCGAATCACCGCCGATCCAAGTCCTCTTTCATTTGTACGGATAATGGAAAAAACGTGGACGTCCTGTCGCGACTTCTCCTCAACCCATCGACCAGTTCCATCCGGCGAATTATCGTCAACAACAAGTATGTCGGCGTCTGAAACCAAAGACCTGAGTTCTTCGACAAGTTTTGGAAGGTTGTCGATTTCATTATAGGTGGCGATTACGATAAGTACTTTCATATTCCACCGTAGTACATTAGTTTGATGTTTAAGGACTCAATAAAAGGGGAATTAAAGAAAGAAAATCGTCGTTAGTTCATTTTGATGCGTGACAAAGCGATTGCATAAAATCAATATATTCACGATCAAGTTCTTCAAACGTCTTCCCCGTCACTTTTTCAAGTGAATCTCGTGAATCAATTCCTTGATAGACGTTATAGAGATAAGTTACAAACGCGTCGCGGTAAACGCCGTTGTCATAATGCATGAAAAAATAGGCGAGTCCCGCCGCTTCTGAGTAAAGCGTAGCAATATCTCGTCTGTTTTGAAACTCTTCACGGGAAAGCCCCGCATACTCGCGGAGTGAAACGTAATCCTTATCGACAAAAAGACTTTCCAAAGCACATTGAATTCGAAAAACGTTCCTTCCACCTCCCAACGTGGCAGCAGATTTCGAAGCGTTAACCTTGAAAGTTTCAGCATATACGGCAACCCCTTCAACTACCCAAAAATTCGAGACCTTGGCACGAGATTGGAAATCAACCTTAAAACGGCTTTGACTTGAAGTGCTACATTCTTCAAATAGTTGATGGGTCGTTTCGTGAAAAAGAAGAGGGAGTAAATCGAAATTATCGTCTTTACTAGGTTCATAGACAAAGGTGCAACGCAGATTGGGAAAGTAACCGCCAACGCTGAGAGACACGTTGGAATCGTGCTTCTTTAATTCACGGAGATATTCTTCACGATTTCTATAAATAATGATCTTATGCCGTTTAGTTACAATTTCAGTATTTAAATAAAGTTGAGAACTCCACTGAGTTTCTGAAGCAATCATACGGAAAAAAAGGCGACTCCAAGCTTGATAATATGCTTCAAGTAGACGACCAATTTCGACGCCTCTTTCAAGAGAAACGCGAGAGAGAATTGAAAAGTGCTCAGTATCCACTCTCCAACCAGAAGCGCTGGCAAGAATTCTTTTTTCTTCTTCTTGTGAAGAAATCCACTGGCGTTTGTAAAAACGTTCCCCGTTTCTATAACGATCCACGTTCTCTGCCGGCAACCATCCGAATTCGGGGGTTTCTACCAATCCTTTCTCAAGTTGTTGAAGTTCCCACCTACTTCTCCAAACTCCATCTTGAAGAGTGTAATTAAAAAAATGTCGTGCCTTTATATGATCTGGATTGACAAAAAGAGTAGTTAAAACACAAGCAACGACGTCATAACCGCGTTTTTTATCCCCGAAATACTCTGCAAACGAATAGATTTCATCTGAATATTGATCACGAAGCCGATTTAAAGCTGAAAACCAAAAACGTTGATTTTTATTCGCGTCTGCAGGCAGTTTCCTAAGTGTCTCTTGAACAGGAAGAAGAGGAATCGTAAATATCTCAGTATTATCAGGATAAATAAGTGACCGAGTAACTTTAGCCTCTAAGGGCATTGAAAGCTCGTCGCACTTTTTAGCGAGGTCTTCAAGTCGTTGTTGATACTCGTCAAACACAATCCCGGCGCTGCGTTTTTCCGAATAATTTTTCTCTTTGGTCTTTGAAGTATCGGCAGATTCGTTGGTAACAAGAACTCGATCAGAATCCGTGACGGATTGCGTCGACTTTGTCCCAAGCGTTTCATCAATTCGCGCAAAAGTTTGAGGCGCAACGTCGCTTGAGGTCTGCGCAAAGGACACGCCCCAACAAACGCCAAAGATAATCGCCACAAGAGCAAACCGCAGTAAGAAAACAATATTATTCCCGAATGACAACCTAAGAACTCCACTGCTTCAAAAACCACCATACGACAACGACCAAATTGGAACGGTCGTCTTTCTAAACGCCGTCCCTGTAAACAAACCGTCTAACCGACATTTTTGGCTCTACATTCTATTTGTCAACAGAAAACGAAAACCTGGAAAACTAACGACGTTTTACTTCATACGAAAAAACCTTCGAAGAATCAAGTAAAACGTCAAGACTTCCATTTATCGCTGAAACATTCTCCTTCGCGAGTTCGACGCCGTCAGAGTCATGAGAAATGATTTCAAAATCGCCAGTCATAAAAAAAGGAGTTGTTATGGAAACGGAGAAGGGCGGTTCATTCGGGAGCGGCGTTAGAGTAATCGAATCGTCGGAAGTCTTCACAAGACGAAACGCTCCCATCGTATTACAAACGCCAAAGTTCGTTGGCTCAGTATTTGGAATAAGCCGTTTATCCGCATCTGTGAGCGGCTTAGCAGGTTCAAAGGCAAGCTCGCGATCAGCGCCTTGTCCTTTGATTACGATTCCGCCCAACCTACAACGCGAATCTTTAGTATTTGAACCTAGGAGAGAAAGTCGACGCCCTGAAACCGGATCATAGAGACCGCAAAGAAGATTGTAAAAACCTGGCGGCAACTCTTCTGGAATAACAACCGTCGTAAGATCGCCGAAAAGGTCCGTCTCACGTCCCATCCATTTATCACTCGGTTTAGATGGAGTGGCAAGCGGTAAAACATGAAGTTCAGGCTTATCGTTCCACCAAGTCTGAGGTCGTTCAAGGTGAAGAAAAGCAGCGTATGGTTTATCGGTTGGAACAAGGGCGTCCCAAATAAATTTTCCACGTATTGTTTTAGAGTCAATAATCTTAACATCTTCGAATAACGGGTGGATGGGCACAACCTCGCTTGAAACACTCTGACGACCGTTTACAAAGAAGTCACTATCAGAATTAACACGCAGTTCGACGACTTGGTTGTTTATGCGAACAACCCCTCCATACTCATTATCACTGACAGACCAGAAACCATACTGTGGGAGACAAACATCAATATCTGTCTTAGGAACTTTCATGTTCAATGTCCACGGGTCTTGATCTCGATTAACATAGACAGTGACTCCCGATTTCCAAACAATTTTCTGACGATGAATATTACCGTCCACAAATTCGAATCCAACAATCTCATCAAGAGCCAACGACTCAGCCAAATTTTGCATCAACCAATACTTACGAATAGTACCACGAACGGAGGTCGGAAGATCGACCATAACGGCGTGCCCAGTTAACGCCTCTGATGAAATATAGTCGTCGCTCTCAATTCCTCTAAGCGCACGAGACTCTCCGCCTTGATAGCGATCGCTGTAGCCAACTCCATGCAGAATAAAACGTTTGTGATTAACGACGTCAAACCAAGGAACATACTCGCTATCCTCGCAAGGAATGACGTCAGAATAGCTTTCCTGAACAGACGTTATACGACGAAGAATCGCATCAGCGCCGTCAAGGTGACCGATCAGGGCGTCACTTCCGGATTCGCTAACTGTAATTGCATTTTGATTGAAACGTTCGTGAACAAGATCAAAATAACGATTCCAAGCGTCAAGTGTCTCAGTTCGAGGGTGAAAAGTTCCTTCGCGATCATAAAAGTCCATGATATGAATGGATGAAAAAACGTCAGTAAAATAAGCAGTCTGCATCAGATACTGACTAATAACATCGAGATTACGTTCCGCGTACGGCATAAACTTCAACGGATTGAAACGATAACTTTGAGCGTCTGGTCCCGGATTATACCAGGCCTTCTGCGGCTGGCCGTCGGCATTGAAAATGACGTCGTCATAGGAAAACCCGTCTGCGTCAGGGTAAAAGTCGATATAGTTATCATGCAAACCAAAGGGAATTCCAAGACTGTCAAGATATTTTTGAGTCTCAACAAGATCATTCAAAGTTCCTTGAAGCGGGCTGGGCGGCCAGACGTCCGGAAGGCGAACGTCATAACCATAACGTTGCCAAACATGCTGAATCAGCATGGAGTTCGTCAACCCGTATCTAACAAAGGTTTTCATTCGGGCGAGGACGTCGCCATACTTTCCGCCCCAGTAATCGAAAACAAATCTTCCTGCCTTTTTAGACACAAGGAGAGCGGGCGCTTTGTCGAACCCAGGAGCATATTTCATTGCACAATCAAACGCACCCAACTCGCTTGAACGTAACGTCAAACGAGAATCACAATTTGTTGTGAGCGTATAAATCTGCTGATCAGGATTTACAATGAACCGATCAACAGGTCGAGTCGATGCTTGAAGGAGGGAAATACCATTCTCAAAATCCATACCGACGTGGCTTGTAGAGCACGCAAACCCATCTCCAGACTCTTCAAATGGACTAGTAGGATTGACAATACAGTATCCGTGCCCAAAGAATAGCCGATCCGCCTTATGGGAAAAAGCTCCAAATTGGATTGAATTGATATCGGCGTTATGAGAAGAAACAATCCGAAACGCCAATCCTCCGAGGGTTTTGGAAATGTAACAGCAAAGTTCATTCTCAGAGCACGGCGCGTCGAGAATCAACTTGTCTTTAAATTCTTCAAGATATGCGTCTATAGGAACGTCGCCAATAATCGGTTCATGGTGGTTAATCGCAAAGCGCCGAGCCCTAAACTCAAGTTCTCTCGCATCTGTAAACTCAGTCGATACCTTACAGGGTTCGAAAGGTCGATCAAAACCAACCTCCGTTCCTTGATATCGCACGCGAACTCCATCGATTTGTATGAACTTTTCTTCAGAGCCAATAGTAATCCATCCGTCAAAGATTCCTTTTTTTCCAAGGGTTACAACCGCAAACTGTCCAAAACCTAATACAAAGCCACGAGAACCGTCTTCAAGTTCTATTCCTGAAGTAGGGACGTAAGTCGGCGCAGTTTGAACAAAACTGGAAAACGCGTTGGAGTTTCTCTTTCGAAGGGCAAGATGTTCTAGTTCACTCGCATTTTCACCAGCGTGTGTCGCACTGGCAAGCAGTACGACGTCGCCCCAGAAACTATTGTCACATGTTGTGTTCCGAGCGGAACCTGGATCAGCTTCAAAAGTTAGTAAAATAATCTGACCAGCAAATTTTGAAAGGTCAACTTCATTCTCCTTCCAATCAGTTCCGGCATACTGCGAAGCATAAAGAAGTTCCTCTTCGCGAGGCTCTCGTTGTATCGCCTGATCTAACGCTTCCTGATTGATTGAACCATCGCCACGTGAAAGAAGATGGGAAGCATAGACCCGAAATTCAACCCCGTCTGTTGGAGGTTCTGGAGGGAATACATCGCGCACCGCGCTAAAAAAACGCAAAGATATATTCTTAGAATCTGGACACTGGATGGCGAACCTCAAACCAATAACGCCGGGACCGCCATCGTACGGCGGGTGGATTGACCACGATGAGCGCGAAATTCCGCCTCTTGTCATCTGACCAAACGTAAGTGAAGCTTTAGTATTAACTTCCGATCCTGTCCAAGATATCGGCAACAGATGATAGTCGCCATTGTCTCTTTTCCAGTACGTGGCGTATGGAGAAAACGACGAACCGTTAAGTGCAAGAAATGAACGATTGCCGAAGGTCAGAACGTCTATTTTTCGCGTTGTTGGAAGGAGATCGACAAGTTTCGTTGAAAAAACGGGACGGAGATCGACTATCTCTTTCTTTCCATCTTGTATGAATTCAAAAACAGCACGGAGTGGATAGTGAGCATCCAAGTAAGCGCCACGGACGGCAAATACAACTTCACTTTTATGAGTTGAAGCCGGTTCGACGGTAAATTCGCTAATCAAAGAGTTTGGCGGAGTAATTTCTAAAGCAGGTTCAACTGATTCGTCGTATAGAAAGAAGGCGTCAATAGACGAAAAACTAGCTCTAATAGCGACTGCGCTATCACTGTGATTTTCTATAATTAGGGGCGCACGATAGAACTTTCCTTCGACAGTTATAGGACCAGTGGGCGAGATTTCAAAAGTCAGATTTCCCCTGGTTTCTCGGTAACAAGTAAACGCCCATGAATACGATCCACCCCAAAACGTCAAAAAAACGAATGTCATAAAGAAGACGACAAAACGTCTCGAATACGCGCAAATTAAAATGTTTTTCATTTTGACCTTTGATTTTGAATAAGTATCCGTCGCTGCAACGAGACGCGTTAACGTCAGAAAAATGAGGAATCAGCGCAACTTCAATTCTAGAGAGGTAAAGAGTGATATGCAAGATAGGAGCAGATTTCTTAAACCTTTTTCAGTAGTGAAATGAGGGAAGGGAAAAGGGTCGTTCTACCAAAAGCTGAACGACCCTCCCTATACAAACGTCTTGCAACAAATTAGACAGAAAATGTGTTAGTCCCAGTGGAGAACTGCGCCTTTATCTGCGCTCGTAGCAAGTTTCGCATATTTGGCGAGGTAACCTGATTTATATCTAGGTTCGGGAGCCTTAAAGCTCTTTGCCCGACGTTTGAGTTCGGCGTCCGATAATCGAACTGAAATCGATTCGTTTGGAATGTCAATCTCAATAATGTCGCCGTCCTTAAGAAGACCAATTGGACCGCCTTCCGCCGCTTCAGGACTAACGTGTCCTATGCACGCTCCAGCGGTTCCGCCAGAGAAGCGACCGTCAGTAACAAGAGCAACAGAGTCGTCGAGATGAACGCCTTTAATTGCCGCTGTCGGAGCTAACATTTCCTGCATTCCGGGACCGCCTTTTGGCCCTTCGTATCTAACGACGACGACGTCGCCTGATTTAACTTTTCCGTCGACAATTCCTTGATACGCCTCTGGTTCAGAGTTAAATATTACAGCAGGACCAGAATGCTTCATCATCTGAGGAAGAACGCCAGCCGTTTTAACGACGGCTCCATTTGGCGCAAGGTTGCCGAAGAGGATAGTCAGTCCGCCAGATTTACGATATGCGTTCTTACAGGGACGAATGCAGTCTCGAGGGTCAAACGCAAGCTTCAACTCCTTAACAGTCTTGCTGCGTCGACGTACGCTCATGGCGGGGATATTGCGACGTCCGCCCGGCTGTACTGCATAAAGTTCTAACGCCTCTTCGGTAACCTTCGAACTACGAAGATCGTAATCGTCTATGTTTTGACCTATTGTCTTACCCGTTACTGTAGGCGCAGAATATGTAAAGGAAGGAACGCGCGCACGGCGTAGTTCTCCAAGAATTGTGTGAACTCCTCCGGCGTTATGGACGTCTTCAATATGATAGTCGCAACTCGGAGAAACCTTGCAAATATGCGGGGTCGTTTCACTCAACTCGTTGAAGCGTTTAAGAGAATAGGAAAGATTAGCTTCGTTGGCAATTGCCAGCAAGTGGAGAATCGTATTGGAACTTCCTCCCATCGCCATGTCAAGAATCATCGCGTTGTCAACAGACTTCTGGGTAATAATTTCACGTGGTAGAACGGGGAAGTCGATATCTATCTTTTGTTCTACAACCGAGCGTTTTCCACCGACATAGGAAACCTTACGGACAATAGAAGCCTCCTTCTTTGTCAATTCGCCAGAAGCGACTTTATCCCGTAGTTCTAAAATATTAACCATCTCGACGATACGCTTGGCGGCATGACGGTAGAGGCGGCGGCGATCCATGCTAGTAGCAAGAAGAGTGCCGTTTGTTGGAAACGCCATGCCAAGCGCTTCGCACAAACAGTTCATACTATTAGCGGTGAACATACCAGAACACGAACCGCAGGTAGGGCAACTACGTTGTTCGACGTCAAGGAGTTCGCTTTCTGATACGAGGCCATTCTGCTCGCCTGCAGAAGCTGCGAAAATTGAAATTAAGTCAAGAGGTTTCTGATCGTCGGTACGACCGGCTTCCATTGGACCGCCGCTAGCAAAGATAGTTGGAATATTGCAGCGAACAGTTGCCATTAGCATACCAGGAACGATTTTATCGCAGTTCGGAATACAAATCATCCCGTCAAATTTATGGGCATTAATCATCGTTTCAACTGCGTCGGCAATTATTTCACGACTGGCTAACGAATATTTCATACCATCGTGTCCCATTGCCACGCCGTCGCACACGCCGATAGTGTTAAAAATGAAAGGCACGCCGCCGGCGTCTCGTACGGCCTTGGCGATAAATTCAGCGACAGTTTGAAGATGAACGTGCCCAGGGATAACGTCGACATGACTGCTGCATATAGCAATGAAAGGGCGTTTAAAATCCTTTTCAGATACTCCGCAAGCACGAAGAAGTCCACGGTGAGGCGCACGACTCGCGCCTTGTTTAATTGCATCGGAACGCATTAGAAACCCTCTGTCACAAATAGTTTGATGAAGACGCGTCTTTGTACATACCGCAGTCGTTAGGCAAAAGAGTCGCCTCTCGTGTCATGAGAAACGCGGTCCGCTCCATTATAGGTGTTCTTTAGAAGGCGTCGAGCCTAATATGCTCTAGCGACTTGAAATTACATAAACGGCACAAACGACGACGGCGTATTGATTCTCAGCAAACAACACTTCGCTTTAATTTTCAATATGAATGTAGAAACAATCATTGTAGAACTCTAATATTCTGGCGTAACTACATGTGGTCTGATTTATTCTTATCCTGTTTCATCAAAGAAAGTTGTAGACCATATTAGTAGCAATTCCTTAAAACGCCTCCGTCGAAAAAGAATTATCATATGTTATTCCGAGGAGGGCATAAAAGAGTTTTATACTCACAAACAAAATGTTCGCAAATAAAAGCTCACTCTTTCAAGCATAGAGATAGCTAGCAGGTCTTTCCCCTTAAGGCTGTGTATGTCATGCACGATGGTTGTTCTGGAAATACGAATTTTGCCGTAAAAAACGCTTGAAACGAATAAGGTATGTTGATACAATCTCAACAGTGGTCGCGTCGAACATGTTATCAAAATTCATAGTATGTTCGTTTCGCAACTCCGTTACGATTTTAGTGTGCGCTTTACCAAGAAGCGTCGACAAGACGCTACAAAGAGTTTGAGGATGGTATGACAATTCGTGTCGTTTGCAAGAATTGCGGAAGCAAACTGGATGCAAAAGACGAACTTCGAGGGCAGACGCGTCGTTGTCCGAAATGTAGCGCTCCAGTCCTTATAGAACCTGTTTTGGCCTCGCCAAGCTCCACTTCCAACGTCTCCCTATCCAATGAGGAGGCGCCTGGCCTGAAGCAAATTCGGATGAAACAGGACAATTTATACCTTGTCCTTGGGAGCGATAAAGAAATTGCTTTTTGGAAAGCAAACGAAGGGTGGTTTCTAAATGTAGGAAACGGTTATCAATCGATAAAGCGCGTTCCCGATAACATTCCTGACGTTGGGAATTATGTTCTCGTCGAGGGATATGTCAAACTCACCGAAGCTGGTCGACGTCTAATGGGACTGCGCTTCAGAGCGCTTCACGGTCGTGGCGTTCTGACGGCTCTTCTACGTAGCGAAACGGAAATCCTTGAAAAGGCAGCCGAGGGAATTGCCTTAACTCAAGCACAAAAGCGTTTCGTTCTCCAACACATTCGTCAGCATTATTTCTTTGAGTTTACTGAAGACGCGCCCGAAATCACAGAGTACCTCACTGGATTTGACGCACATGCACATGAAGTTGGAACATTTGCAGACAACTGACTTTTCGTTTTCAGAAGTGTATCAAAACCAAATTACGGGGAAGGGCGCTTTTTTGTAACAATTGCGACGTTGACGATGTTGTCTTTTCGAGTTTATTTTCTACGAAGGAACTGCGCGATGAAATCCTTGGTCCAGTTTTTTTGTCGGATCTTTGCAATAGCAACGTGTGTTGTAATCGAATTACCTGCCTTTGCGCAAGATTACTCGATTACAATTAAAAACGCCGTTAACTTTCTTTCAAATGGAGTCGATTCGCTTCCTATACGCGGATTACCCGGTCCGATCGTTCCGTTTGGTGAAAATTCTTTTCCTGTCGTTCTTGCAGAATACGGTGACGACGCTCTCGTCCCTGTAGTTTCCGCTTCTTTTGTAGACAAGGGACGTGTCTTGGCTTTTGGACATACCGACTATTGCAGTCTCGAAGCTATTAAAGCCACTGATTCTTCTCAAAAGTTTTTTTCGAATGCGCTCCTCTGGACCTCTGGAAGGGAAGGGAATAACTTCAAGGACGTTCGCGTAGCTGTTTGGAGGTCTCAAGAAACAGCTGATTACCTAAAAGAAATCGGGTTCGACGCTTTTGTTGCCAATGACCTTGAAGCAGAGTTTGACGTGTTTGTTGCCGGAGCTGTCGCGCTAAACAACAAACAGTACAACGTCCTTTTCGATAGGATAAAGAACGGCGCTGGTTTTGTAACATGTGGTCTCGGATGGGGATGGAGTCAACTTAATCCTGGTAAAGATTTAGTGCGTGATCACATTGGCAACAATATTTTTGCCAAGAACAACGTCGGATTGGCATGGACAGACGGGACAATATCTTCATCTGATCAGGGGACTTTCTCAGTTGACGCCGACGATTTATTGCAAACCCGCTTCGTCTCTGGAATTAGCGTCCTACGTTTTATTCAAAATCTAACAAAAGACGACAATCTTATCCAAAAGGAAGTTGAAACCGCTGGAAAAACAGCAATCCGCCAACTCACAACGACTTTTGATTTAATCCTCCCTTTTTTATCTTCAGATAAAGTCGCCGCCATATACGATTTTGCGGAGCGAAATTCAGACGTTGGCATTCCAAGTTTAAAAGAACCAGTTCAAGACGTCGATCTAATCAAACGATTAGTCATAACGATTCAAACGGAACGTTACATTCGAGGTCAGAATGTCGGAACAACAAAACCTGAGGACGTGCCGTTTTTACCTGCCTCTGTGGAATTTCCTGGCGTCGTACCGGCAGACGCTCCGCGAGAAGAGAATATCTCTGTTCCGATAAAAACAGCCGTTCCAGATTGGGCGTCTACCGGTCTTTATGCAGCTCCTGGAGAAATAATCACCGTAAAACTAGATCCCAATATCCTTTCGAAAGTCTCTACTCCGTTCAAAATTCGTATCGGCGTGCATTCAGACAGCATTAAACATTTGCAGGAATGGTCTCGTTACCCCGAAATTTCGGTCGAAAAAACAATACAGAATTCCGAGACGCAAGTAGTTAATCCCTTTGGAGGGTTAATCTACATTGTCGTCCCTCACAACTTGGCGAGTTTGGGGCTGGGAGTCGTCGATTTCAAAATTTCAGGCGCAGTCCTAGCTCCATATTTTATTCGGGACGTAACCAGTCTCGACGATTGGAAATTGCTTCGCAATCATCCTGCGCCATGGGCGGAGTTACAAGGTCGAAACGTTATTCTGTCGGTTCCTTCTTCTGTTATTCGTAACCTCGACAATCCACAATTTCTCATGGAGACATGGGATACTATTCTCGATCTTGAAGCCGAACTCGCTAGCGGTCCTTATGTCCGTGAACGCCCAGAACGCATTACATGCGATCGTGAAATTTCCGCCGGATATATGCACAGCGGATACCCAGTAATGACGCACATGGACGTCGAAAAGGCGTTGGTGGACGCAGACCGCCTTCGCAGGGACGGCGATTGGGGATTTTATCACGAATTTGGACATAATCACCAATCCCCGTATTGGACTTTTGAAGGAACCACTGAAGTAACAGTCAATTACTTCACCCTTTACATCATGGAGAAGTTTAACGGAAAAAGAGCGGAAGTCTCTAAGAGTGATCTTACTAAGAAATCTCAAAATAGGATGATGCGTGTCTATTTTGAAAACGGCGCAAAATTCAGCGATTGGCAAGCAAGTCCGTTTCTCGCTCTCATCATGACAATTCAGATGAGAGAAAAATTTGGTTGGGAGCCGTTTTGTCGTTCAATTAGGGAATACAAGACGGCGCCCCCAGAAGAACTTCCTAAGAACGATCAAGAAAAACGGGATCAGTGGATGATCAGACTTTCGCGCAATTCCGGACTAAATCTAGGACCATTTTTCACCTTATGGGGAATCCCAATCTCCCAAGAAGCCTTGGATTCTGTAAAAGAGTTTCCTGTGTGGATACCAGAAGAACTTAAAAAAATAACAAAATAGTCTTTCTTGACTCTTTCAATTTCAAATAAAGGCGTTTCGGATTATCTTTTCTGAAACGCCTTTTCTTCTTCAACAACATCTCAATATTGCGATTTAAAAATGGAGCGAATGGGAAATCGGAATTACGAAAAAATTGCGAATACGGATGGAGGAGATTAAAATCATCAAGAATCAACAACGTCTGATAATGTTTATTATGTTCGGTTGAACCGTTCAATTTTTTCTATTCTAACGCCCCCTCATTAATCGTCAAGCGACAACAACTTAGAACGCCCGATTTTTTGTCGTTTTTTGACATAAAAACACCCCTCAAAACCCGGCCCGCCAGAAACCGTAACGACTCCCCTTTTCTACCGAGTCCGTCAAATCCTTTGGCCCGCCGTAAAACTTAGGTAAGATTTTTTCTCTTTGCCCTCCGCAAATCGTATTTCAATTTTCCTGCTTTTTCTCCTGCTGTTCCTCCTGCTGTTTGTTATAAACCTTGTCGCGATATGCGAGGACGGATAAATCGTCGAATTTTCCGTTCTCATACGTCAAAGGTTCAAAGTCGGCTAAATATGCTTTTCTTTGCTCCTTGTAGGATTCATAAGAAGCAAGCATATTACGCTTGACCGTTTCAAGCATTGCCTGTTGAAATTCAAGTAAATTCATAATTTCCTTCCCTGGATAACAAACAAACGCAGATTTTAAACAGCCCATAGCCTGCTTGACACATTGATCAAACGAGCGTGGAAGTCGGTCGGCGCGTTTAAGTTCTTCGCCGTTAAAAGTCGCGTCAAAGCCCTTAAGGAATTTTGTTTGGACGTTATACCACCAAAGGGCGACAGGAGCACGAGAACTATTTTTATCGGCCGGATTCTCCAAGACTCGGAAAAATTCATTGGTCAGATAATTTATCAATTCGGGTTTATGTTTGGAGTAATCGTCGACGGAATCAATAAAATGACCATGGGCCAAGATCGATTAACTTGTAACTCTATACGGGTTAGGTTTTTCAACGCTCATAACCTCGCACAGATTATTGTGATTTTCAAGGTTTTCGGGGCTTTTGAACATTTCCTTCGTAGATATTTCTTCTATCCTTTTCTTCTTGCAAGCGGCGCTGCCAAGGTATAAAATACACACGGCAGTGACGCTAGGATGACTTCTGCCGAAGTAAGATTTGACATTCTTTCACATCTTACAAAATTGCGTTAGTCGTTGTTGTTTCAAATTTAAGGATTGTTACAATGAAAAAGCTTGAACCTAAGTTTCTCTTAAGCGGATTTCTCACACTTTTGATTGCGTTGTTAACGTCAATCACTTACGCCCAGAACCTTGCAATCACTCTTGAAGATCGAAACATAGATCGTTATCAGCAGCAAAAGGCTCGCATGGAACAAGGCGACGTCGATCTCCTTTGGGTAGGCGACTCTATTACCCACTTCTGGGAAACAACGGGCAAAGAGGTCTGGGATAGCTATTACGGCAATCGGAAGGCGATGAATTTTGCCATTAGCGGCGACAGAACGGGACATGTTCTTTGGCGCATTGCGAATTCCCCCATGGATAAAATCTCTCCCAAAATGGCTGTCGTCATGATCGGAACAAACAATATCGGCCATAAGAAACCGAATTCAAACGAGATGCATAGTTCGCCAGCTGAAACAGTAGAAGGAGTTCAAGCAATCATAGACCAGCTGAAAGAAAAGTATCCGACAACAAAGATACTCCTTCTTGAAGTTTTTCCGCGTGGCAACAAGCCAGACGATAGACTCCGTTATGCGGTAGACGAGATTAATAGCGGTTTAGAAGCTATATATGCCAATAATGCCGTGGAAAATGTTCAGCTTTACAGTATTAACGACTTGTTCCTTGAGGAAGACGGTACGCTAACTAAGGAAATCATGCCAGATTTCCTTCATCCAAGCAAAGAAGGCTATGAGATTTGGGCTAAAGCCATTGAGCCGATGATCGCCGATGGACTTGGAGAAAATACTGTCGATACGACGCCCTCGCCAGTCGACGCCGACTGGTGGCGTGATCGTTTTAACCAAAAGAACGAGATTCTTAAAAAAGGCGACGTTGATCTTCTCATGATTGGCGACTCAATCACTCATGGTTGGGAAGGCGCCGGTTCCGTTGTTTGGGAAAAATACTATGGCGCTAAGAAAGCGATTAATCTCGGTCATGGCGGAGATCAAACACAACATGTCCTCTGGCGCCTTGAAAACTACGACTTCAACTCTGTCACACCCAAAGCAGCCGTTTTACTCATTGGCGTTAACAACACATGGAGCAAAGATCGTGCAGCCAAGGACGTCGCCCTTGGTCAGCGGCGGATTGTTAAAAAACTCCGAGCTCAATTCCCCAACATGAAGATTTTCGTTCTAAAAGTCTTCCCGTGTACTTCGCAACAAGATCAGATTGACGCAATCAATGCGCTCGCTGAATACTATTTTCGTGATATTGTAAATGTCGAAGTCTTAGATATCGGAAAGGTTTTTCTTAACGAAAAGGGCGAACTAACTAAAGACGTCATGCCCGATCTGCTTCATCCGAACAACGTCGGATATGAATCATGGGGAGCTGCTCTTTACCTCAAGCTTGAAGAAGCAACGAAGTGAACTAAGCTTTTGGCGTTCCATATGATTGACGCCCGCGCGACGATATCGTCACGCGGGCGCTTTTACAAGTCGTTACGAAGGAGATGAATGATTATGAAGTTTGCTCTGTGCAACGAAATGTACAAAAAGTGGAGTATTGAGAATCAGTTCGAAGCTTTCGCAGCCTGGGGATACGACGGAGCCGAACTCGCGCCATTCTCCCTTGATCCCGCGTTTGTCTCCGGCGAAGCTGATACAATGGATATTAATCGAATTGATGAAAGCATTTGCGCCCGTATTATCAACGCCTCTAAAACAACGGGAGTCGCGGTTGCTGGACTCCACTGGATTCTTTCACAAACAAGCGGACTCCACCTAACGACCGACGATGCTGAAACGCGACGAAGAACGTCGGCGTATCTTTGTCGACTTGCCGAATTCTGCGCCAAACTTGGCGGCTGCTACATGGTTTTGGGATCGCCCAATCAACGCAACGTAGCCAAAGGGCAAGAATACTCGCGCGCCATGAACAACGCTTTAGAAACGATTGGAGCCGTCGTGCCAACTCTTCAAAACACAGGCGTCACTCTCGCCCTTGAGGCTCTTGCTCCAACAGAAACGAATTTCTGGGTTAATTCAGAGGAGACGCTAGCGTTTATTCAAGAGTTGGGTTCGCCCCGAAACGTAACGCTCCATCTTGACTGCAAAGCAATGTTTGGAGGAGAGTATCAGGATATCCCAGACGTTATCCTTCGCGTTGGACGTGAACATAGGACGGTCTCGTTTCATGCGAATGACCCCAACCTTCAAGGACCGGGATTTGGCCGTCTTAAATTCAAGCCCATCATGAAAGCTCTTAATGAAGTACAATTTGACGGCTGGATCGGAATCGAACCTTTTGATTACTCGCCGGGAATCGAAAAGCTTGGACGGGAATCAATCCGATGCTTAAAAGAGGCGCTTGATAGCCCGGCATAGTTTTCTTTCCCTTTTCCCTTCCCCTCTCCTTCAGTCTCGTCAGAAAAAGAATCATGGTTCAACATAGGAAGAACACTCAGGTTTCGTCGTTGCGAAGGAAGGACGACTCCACCCCAAGTCGTCGTCAGGACAAAACGTCCCGCTTTCAACTGATCTTAACAACCTGTCTTTCCGTTTTCCTTTCAACCTCAATTTTCTGCGCGCCTGAAGGAGCGATTCGCGAGGGCGACTATCTGCCAATCGCCCTACTCTTTTTCGTGGTATGTCTTTGCGTGGCATTAACGTTTTATTCCTTTTTTCCATTGTTGCCAATTGGGAAGAAAGAAAAAAGGCAAGAGTCTGTCGAAACGTCGCAATGTCTTACGGAAAAAATAAAACGCTGGGTTCCGATTTTAGCAGACGTCGCTTTAGCGGCTTGTTTACTTCTGTACACGGCGTCTTCCTTGAAGGTTGTCCTACTTCATACAGGCGACGTCCGTCTTGCGCTCAATGGCTACTGGAGTTTTGTTACGCCCGCGCTGTTCTACTTTTTTCTTCGTTACTACAGACGTTTTCTCGCAAAAGGAATCATTTTCGAGCTATTTCTTGCGGTTAGCGCATGCGTTGTGGCGGAATGCGTTTTTTCCGCGTACTCCTATGCCGTCGTTAACCCTAAAATCCGCGCCGCGTATATCGCCAACCCGAATGAGGTTCTCGCGGAAAATGGTATGAAATTTGAGGAAGATTCAAGAGAACGTTTACTTTTCGAACAGCGTCTTTTGAACAGCGTCGAACCAACAGGCACTTATGGACTTGCCAATACGTTAGCCGGAGTCGTCGTTCCCCTTTTGTTATTGTCGCTTGTCGGAATTCCATGGTATAAACTATTTCTGGGTCAACGTGGGCTTAAGGACGTCAAACGAGTTCTTGGAGGAATAGGTCTCTCAGGCGCGCTGTTCGTTCTCCTTTTAGAATTCTTTGTTCTCTTCACCACCAAGAGTCGTTCGGCTTTCGTCGCCCTTATGATTGGACTGATCTTCTGGGGATTATGCAGACTGAAAGGTTTAAAACTCGCTAACGCCTATCTAAAACGCGGCGCTCAGTTCTTTGTCGCCGCTTGTACCGTTTGTTTCCTATCGGGAGTGATTGCGATTCTTTCAGGCGCAATCGATCGCGAAGTCTTTACCGAAGCTGGTAAATCGCTTAGCTATCGTCTGGAGTACTGGAAGGCGACAATCGGAATGATCAAAGATAATCCCCTCCTCGGCGTGGGTCCCGGCGAATTTCAAAGCGTTTATCCACGCTATATCCTTCCCACATCCAGCGAATTTATCGCTGATCCACATAATTTTGCTTTTGAAGTCGGCGCACTTTTTGGCACGCCTGCCCTTCTCGCCTTTGTTTTATTTCTAATCGCAACATTTGCATCTGCATGGGCGGCAGGCGCAAATATCTGTTCATCGACAACTTCTGAAAAACGAGTTGGAACGCCCGCTCCTTCCCTTAATGGGCGACGTCATCTCCGCCTCGCTTCTTTCGTTGGACTACTCATAGGACTGGCGTCAACATTTCTTTGTTCTTGCTTTCAAACCGTTCCTGTCAATCTCTCTTTTTACAGTTTTGCATTTGCTTCGTTTTGTTTCTTTTACGCAATCGTCAGGGCGATCCCTTCGGGCGAAAACAGGTCGGTTTTAGATGCGCCGATTCTCGCTCTTGCAGCCGCTTTGGTTACGCTTTTGATTAATCTTTGCGCAGCGGGTGGAATTGGCTACGCGCCGATATCGACGATTCTCTTTCTTATTGCCGCGTCTCTTGTCAATCGCGCCTCTTCAGCTAGAGACGTTCTTCAAGCAGATTTAGATAAGAACTGCGCTCAAAACGAGTTTAAGGAGTTTTCTGGCGTAAAGAAATGCAAACCGATATGGTCAATCTTCCTTTCGCTAACAGTCTTAACGATCTTCTATTTTACTTCGTATAAACCTCGAACGGACGTTTTTCTTTTTGAACTCCGTAGCAACGCCAATACAAACGCTTTAACGCAGCCTTCCCACAAGGTCGATCTGAAAAAACTCGATCCCGCATCCTCAACTACGGCAACCCAACGCTACTATATCGCAGGGTTGAAATACTCGCAGAAACAAGACGACGCCAACTTGCGCGAATGGCAAACGGCCCTTGAAGAAGTTGAACGAGTTTCGCCAAATTCGCCTT
>JAEEGL010437898.1_pt1 | contig 18355 bp, 18 predicted proteins | sample 9134231 | NCBI WGS metagenome assembly JAEEGL01 (sample SAMN16246548, study PRJNA631951) | gut metagenome | biome: gut microbiome; feature: rumen; material: fiber-attached | host: Bos | place: Iran: Karaj | collected 2018-10 | reverse complement strand
TTATTGCTTCCATCTCTCTCTCTAACCGTGCCACGTAATACTCGAGGCTGTCGGCAGCGGTGGTGAGGAGGGGAGTGGAGTCCTTCGGCAGGGGCTCCTCGGCGCTTGCTGTAGTAGGCGCTTCTACTTGCTGTTGTTTTGGCTTCTGCTTGCGCAAGCGCGAGCGTCTGCTTGCGGTAGTATTTGCCGCTGCTTGCGGTAGTATTTCTTGCGGCTCCTTGTCTTCGTTCTGAACAACGGGCGGAGCAGGCTCAACGACCTCAGCCACAGGCGGTGTTTCTTTCGCTGGCTGCGAAGCAGTTTCTTTCGACCCAAACCTTAGGCCAAGGAAGCCAATGCCAACCAGCATAGCAGCGGCAGCTGTCCAGCGCAGGAAGGTCGGCAGCTTGCGAGGCTTCGAGGTTGTTTCCTGCGCCTCAAGACGTTGCAGCAGGCGCGCATTCAGGTCGTCGGGCATAGGCGGCAGCTGTTGCTCTCTTCGGCGAACGGCTTCGCGCAGGTTGATGTCTTTCTTTATCTCGTTCATTGTGGAAAGAGTTTGATGATGCGATAGAGTTTTTTGCGTATGCGGCTCAGCTGTGAGCCGATGGTCGAGGGAATAGAGCCGGTGACGAAGGCAATTTCGGCAAGGCTCATGTTGTCGTAGTAGAACATGCTGATGACGGCCTGCTCGCGAGGCGAGAGCATCGACAGCGCCTGCTCCAGCAGCTGGATGGTCGGCTCGTCCTGCGCCATCTCGTCGGGCGCATCGGGCAAGTCGGTTCCGAAATCGCAGTCGTCCAGGGAAAGGATGTCGGGCCTCCGGCCTCGCACGAAGTTGAGCGACTCATTGTAGGCAATGCGGCTAAGCCAGGTGGCAAGCGACGATTTCCGGGCGTCGAAGGTCCCGATGCCTCGCAGGGCTTTGACAAAGACATCCTGATAAACCTCTTCGGCATCCTCGCGTTGCGGGACAATGCGCTGCACGGTGCGGAACACCATCGGCCCATACTCGGTAAGCAGCCTCTGGCAGGCGGCTGGCTTTCGCTGTCGCAGGTCGTCAATCTGGATGGCAATGTCTTGTCCCATTTACATGTCCTTCTACCTCTATATACACGTAAAAGGAGAAATTATTGCACTTCGGCACAGTTTTTTCTCCCCACTCCCCCATTTTTGCGAAGTTCTGAAAAAGTAACGCGTCCTTATCGGCATAAGAACGCGTTGTGGAAGACATTAAATGACGGCTGAAATAAGAACGTGTTCTTGTCGCCGGAGGAACGCGTTCTTGTCGGCAAAGCAACGCGTCCTTATCGGCATAAGAACGCGTTCCTAGTTTTTTTTAGGCCACTCATCGCAGCAGGGCGAAGTAGGCGTCGAGGAGCTGTTTGGCGGCCACGAAGGATGTGCGCTGCCCAGCCAGCACGGCGCGTTCCTCGGCGACGAGCATGTCGGCAATCGTGGGGTTGTGGAAGAAGCTGCCTTGCAGCTGTTCCCGGATGCTCTCGTACATCCAGTATTTCGACTGCTCGTTGCGGCGATGCTCAAAGTATCCGTTGGCCTTCACGAAATCGACGTATTGATATACCATCTCCCAAATCTCGCGGATGCCGTAGCCATAGAAGCCGCTGTATGTGAGCACCTGCGGCAGCCAGCCGCTCTCGGGCATCGGGAAGAGGTGGAGGGCGTTGCGGAACTGCGTGGCTGCCAACTGGCACTTATCGACATTGTTGCCGTCGCACTTGTTGATGACGATGCCGTCGGCCATCTCCATGATGCCGCGCTTGATGCCTTGCAGCTCGTCGCCCGTGCCTGCCAGCTGTATGAGGAGGAAGAAATCGACCATCGAGTGGCATGCTGTCTCGCTCTGCCCCACGCCTACCGTCTCGACCAGTATCTTGTCGAATCCTGCGGCCTCGCACAGGATGATGGTCTCGCGTGTCTTGCGTGCCACACCTCCCAGGCTTCCTGCCGAGGGGCTGGGGCGGATGAAGGAGTCGGGATGCACGGAGAGCTTTTCCATGCGCGTCTTGTCGCCAAGGATGCTGCCCTTGGTGCGCTCGCTGCTGGGGTCGATAGCCAGGACGGCGAGCTTGCCGCCCTTTTCCTTCAGCAGATGGATGCCGAACTCGTCGATACTGGTGCTCTTGCCGGCTCCCGGCACGCCGCTAATGCCCACTCGGATGCTCTTGCCTGAATAGGGCAGACATTTCTCGATGACTTCCTGCGCTATCTGCTGGTGGGCGGGAATCGTGCTCTCGACGAGGGTCACGGCCTGTCCGAGTATCGTGACATTACCGTTGAGGATGCCCTCGACGTAGTCGGATGCCGAGAGTTGCTTGCGGGCAAAGCGGCCTCGCTGCAGATAGGGGTTGATGTTCGTTACCGGCGCCACGCCGCTGTTCACCGTCAGCCCGGCATATTCGGGATTGTTCTCTGGATGCTCCATTGCAGATTCAAAGTTCTCAGTTCATAATTTATAATTGGCTATGCCTCCGTCCTCAGGGGGAGGTTTGGAGAGCGGCCGATGGGGATTCCACCGTTATCACCGCCTTTGCATGCGCAGGGTCGTTCGTTATCAGCAGGATGCGGGGACGGCCCTTCGCGTGGTGCAGTTTCTCGGGATAGAGGGTAATCTTCAGCTTGGTGCGACGCCCGGGCTTGATTGTGCGGTTGCCTAACGAGATGGTGAGGGCTTCGTTGAGCACCTGCACCTGGCGTATCTCGAGGGGGCGCTTTCCCTGGTTCACGATTTCGACTTCGGCATGCCGCCGCCCTTTCTGCAGGGGGCCGAGCACGACAGCCGACGTATCGGCTTCCTCGGGCAACAACTGCATGTGCGGCGCAAGGTCGCGCTCCTCGGGGGTGAGTGTCGAGAAGTCGGGAAGGAGCACGGCCGAGAGCTGTATCTCGTTGGTTTCGCCTACCTTATCGCCAAGATAGCGTGCAAGATAGATGCGTGTCTGGTTCAGCCCCAGATTGGGAAGCTTGTCGCTGGCCAACTCGAGACGTATCGTGCCGGATTGGCCTGCGGGTATCGACTCGGGGATGTAGTGGGGCGTGATGTAGGCGGGCAGATGCATCAGCTCGGGATGGAAGGCGGTCTTCTCCGTATTGACCAGATGCAGCTCGACATAGGGATGGTCGCCGAGGGTGACATCGTCGAACTCGAGATAATTCGTGTCTAAACGCACGTTGCCGAGGTCGATGGGATATTGCGCGCTGAAGTCCTGCACCTGCGTCACCACACAGCCCTGCATCGCCAGGCGGACGGGGTCGGGAGAGGCGTTGGTCGAGACAAGCAGGTCCTTGAAGAACGTGCCCATCATGCGGGCATCGTAGGTGACCTGTATCTCGCCCCGCCCGCCGGCCTCAATCGGCTGCGAGGGGAAGGCGACGTCGAGGCAGCCGCACGAGGGCTGCACGGAGAGTATCTGCAAGGGCGCATTCCCCTTGTTGGCGAAGCCGAAGACGACGCGCTTGGGGGTTTGGAATTGCACTTCGCCCGCCTTGACAATCTCTACATCGGGCACAAAGCGAGGCTGACCCGCCACGAGAAGCGGGAAAAGGAGAAGCGGGAGAAGGAGGCAACGTTTCATTGGCAATCGAATATGCGTGGTAGGATATTACTTTGTGTGAGGCTCAGCATTTGCGAAGTGTGCGTAGCGAGGCTTCGACCATCCGCAGCAGGTCGCGTTTGTCCGTCGAGGGGGAATAGACAAAGCCCTCGGCCACAACCACTTGAGCTGCCACAGTATCGATGGTCACTAACGACACGAAGGGGCCGCCCAAGGCGCCGCGCCGCATCTCCCAAAGCCCGCGCACCTCCTGCACCTGGCGTCCGTCAATGGCTCGCCGTTCGCTGAAGACCATCGGGCGTCCGTTGATGCGGGTCGTCTGCATCCATTGCTCGGACGTGCTGCCGGGAATGTGCTGCTGCATCACAGAGTCGCGCTTTGCCACGAATGTCTCGAGCGTACAGATGTTGGTGCCGTCCCAGGGATAGGCATAGACGACGAGGTTGAGGTCCTTCTCGTTGCGGTTGCTGCCTGCCCACAGGAAGCGCTCGGCCTTCTTCGTGGCGCGTATCTCGCCGGGGGCACAGATGGTGTAACCCATCACTTCGCGCAGAGCGGCATCCACCTGCGGGCTGAAGCGGCGGCGAAGCTGTGCGGCACGCATCTCGATCTGGGCATCGGCAAGCAGCTGCCGGGCATCCATACCTTTATTATATATGCACGCGCGCAAGGCATCGAGCGACGGGGCGGCCATAGTGACCTCGATCTGAGGGCGGGCCTCGACGTTGTGCGAGACGCCAAGCATGGGGCGCTTCAGTTTCGGGTCGATGCGGACGAAGAGCTTGCTGTGCATCGTCGAATAGGCACGTGTATAGTGCTGGGAGAGGACACGCGTGAGACGGAAGAAGGGTTCCTGCTGCATGAGACCGGGCACCTCGCCCTTGAGAAGGCGGGTGAGCGAGTCGGAAAGGTCGCTTCCCCACACCTGTTGGTCCACCACCAGCAGAAGCTCGCTGGGCAGGCCTACCGAGGGCACGACCCGCACCCGTTCGTCCCCGCGGGGAGAGCAGGCGCCGAGCATCAGCATGAGGCCCAAGAGCAGGTGGAAGGGGTGAAGGTGTTTCATAGCAGGACAATATGTTCGGCAGATACGGGTTCGCCAAGGAACATGGCGGCATTCTCGTTGAAGGAATCGGGATGCTCGGTGGTGAAGAAATGGCGCGTGCCGTTGCAGGAGACGCGGCAAAGCATCTCGGGATGCCGCTTGAGGTATGACTCGAGGCTGCGTGCCACATATTCGCCTTGCGGCAGGAGTCGGATGTGCGACGGCGTGTAGCGTCGTATCTTGTCGAGCAGCAAGGGATAGTGGGTGCAACCGAGGATAATGCTGTCAATGAGCGGGTCGCGGTTAAGGAGCGACTGTATGTGGCGTTGCACGAAGTAGTCGGCGCCGTCGCTCTGCGCCTCGCCCGTCTCGACAAGCGGTGCCCACAGGGGGCAGGCCTCGCCCGTCACGACAATATCGGGAAAGAGCTTCGCAATCTCCAGCTCGTAGGTACAGCTTCGGATGGTGCCCGCCGTGGCAACGACACCCACATGGCGCGAGCGCGTGATGTCGCCGATACTCTCGGCTGTAGGCCGCACGACACCCAGCACACGTCGCGAGGCATCCATCTGCGGAAGGTCGCGTTGCTGAATGGTGCGCAGGGCCTTTGCCGAAGCCGTGTTGCAGGCCAGTATCACCAAATGGCAACCCATCTGGAATAGGCGGCGCACGGCCTGGAGCGTGAACTCATAGACAAGCTCGAAGGAACGATTGCCGTAGGGAGCGCGTGCGTTGTCGCCCAGATAGATATAGTCGTAGCTGGGCATCAGGTCGCGCATCCAACGCCACACGGTGAGGCCGCCATAGCCGGAGTCGAAGACGCCGATGGGGCCAGGTGCCGAGGGAAGGTCAGTTCGAGCCGGCATTGGTTTGCGTAGCGGGCTGTGGCTCGGCTTGTGTCGCGGGTTGTGCTTCGGGCTGTGCCTCGGGTTGTGCTGCAGGCTGTGTCGCAGGCTGTGCTTCGGGCTGTGCCTCGGGTTGAGCTTCGGGAGTCGGCGGCTCGATGAGTCCGAGCTTGATGCGCACGAAGTCCGAGACATCGACACCCATCACGGGATTGATGTACGGGCAGGCGTTATCCTCGACATTCAGGATGTAGCCATAGCCGTACTCCACGCCGACCTCGAGAATCGCGCGGTTCAGCCGCTTCTCCACCTCGGCCAGCAAGTCCTTCTCGGCCTGAGCAATCAGCTTCTGCGCCTGCAGGCGGAACTGCACGCCGTTGTCCATCAAGGCCTGGAGCTCGCCCTGGCGCTTCTGCATGATGCTCTGGGGGAAGTCCTTCTGGCCTTGCAGGAAGTCCACGAACTTCTTCTGAAACTCCTCCTCGGTGCGTGTCGATTCGGCCTCATACTTGGCCCGGAGCGCAGTCAGCTCTTGCTGTGCCTGAGCATATTCGGGCATCTCCTGCAATATCGTGTGATAGTTGAGGAAGCCGAACTGCACCTGTGCCGCAAGCGACATCGGCAGCAAAAGGGTAATAAGGAAAACCAGTCGTTTCATTATATGCTGTTAATCTTTCTTTTCTGCGGGCTTATCCGTAGCAGGTGCGGCAGGTGCAGCTGCTTGCTGGGTGCCCACTTCCTTCTTTATCTGCTCGGTGGCATCCACGCTGAGCTGCGAATTGATGAAAGGAATGGCGCCCGTGCTGGTGTCCACTACATAGACATAGCCGCCAGTCTCGCCGACCTTCTTCACGGCAGCAATCACGATTTCCTGGATGGCACCAATCTTTTCCTGCTGAGCCTGTGCCAGAGCACGCTGGTTGTCCTCGTAGGACTGCTGCATGCGCTGATAGAGGTCCTGCAATTCGGCCTCGCGACGCTGGCGCACGTTGTCAAGCAGATTGGCCTGCTCCTTCTGATACTCGTCATTCTTCTTCTGGAACTCCTCCTGCATCAGCTTCAGGTCGTCCTCGTATTGCTTGGCCATAGCCTGAATTTCGTCCTGGGCCTTGGTGTACTCCTTCATGTTGGGGATGATGTCTGCGCTGTTGAAGTGAGCAAACTTCTGAGCATTCATTGTCACGGGAGCCATCAAAAGGATGGCGATAAGAATCTTTTTCATTTCGTTTTTATTGGTTTTAATGATTAATATTATGCGATGTGATGTGTTGTGCGATGATTAATTGTAGCCGAGTTTGGTGAGCACCTCGTTCGAGATGTCAATCTTGGGACTGGCAAAGATGATGCCGGCATCGCTGGCCCGGTCGAGCACAAGGCTGTATCCCTTCTGGTCCGAGATGTCCTTGACGGCGTTGTATATCTCGTCCTGTATCGGCGCCATGAGGCTCTCGCGCTTCTTGTACAGTTCACCTTCGGGACCGAAGTATTTCTTCTTCAGCTCTGCGGCTTCTTTCTCCTTGGCCACGATAGCATCTTCACGTTTTGCCTTCTGCTCCTCGCTCAGGAAGACGGCCTCCGACTGATAGTTCTTGTAGAGGGTCTGTGCCTCGGTGGTCAGGGCCTCCACTTCGGCCTGCCACTTCTTGCTCACCTGATTGAGCTGCTCGTTGGCGCGTTCGTAGGCAGGCACATTCTTCAGAATGTATTCCATATCGACGAGCGCGAACTTCTGTGCGCTTGCATGTGCTGCAATCAGCACCAGTAATGATAGAACAAACTTTTTCATATTATACCATATTATAATTATACTTATAGAACTTGTATCTCGTCTCTGTCAGAACTCTTGTCCAAGGATGAAATGGAAATGGCTCTTGCCGTACGTCCGGCTGCCATATACGCTGTCGAAACCATAGGCCCAGTCGATGCCGAGCAGACCCACCATAGGAAGCATGATGCGTACACCGGCTCCGAGCGCGCGCTTCATGTCGAAGGGATTGAACTTCTTGATGCTCGACCATGCGTTACCGCCCTCGGCGAACACAAGGCCGTAGATATTCGTCGATGGACTGAGCATGAAGGGATAACGAAGCTCGAGAGTGAAGCGGTCGTAGGCATAGCCGCTATACGTACCGCCCGAGAGGGAGCCGTTGTCGTAGCCGCGCATGCCGATGGTCTCCGAGGCGTAGGAGCTACTGTAGCCGGAAGTACCGTCGCCACCCACATAGAAGGTCTCGAAGGGCGACTTCTTGTGCTTGTTGTATGCACCAAGAATACCGGCCTCGACACGCGTCATCAGCACGAAGCACTTGTTGGCACTCGAGAGGGCTGTATATGTGCGGCTCTTGAACTTCCACTTGTGGTACTCGATCCAGCGGTACTTCTCTTGCAGCTCGTCCTTTATCGTACTGCTGCTGTAGTCCGTGGCCAGATGGGCATAGTCCTTGTTGTCGAAAAGGCTGTAGGGCGGCGTCACGGAGACATTGAACGAGAAGTCCGAACCGCGACGCGGATAGATCGGGTAGTCCGTGCTGTTTCGCGAAAGGTTGACGTTCAGGCTGATGTTATTACAGTTTCCGTTCGAGATGATGAAATAGCGCCAGTCCTTGAGCATATAGCGCGTGTAACTGATGTCGGCACTCAGCATGAAGTAGTCGTCCGGCCAACGCAAACGCTTACCCCAGCCCAAGCTGAGGCCGAGTATCTTGACAAACTTGTCGGGGTCGTAGTAGTTGTCGTAGTAATTATAGCCGTTCGTCCCGTAGCCGTAAAGGTAACTGCTGTAATAGTTGTTATACCAGGCCTGATTGTAATAGTTGTCGCTGATGTCGGTCTGCTTGCTGAAGAAGGCGCTTATGCTAAGCGTGTTCGGTCGCTTCCCACCAAACCACGGGTTCATGTAGCTTACGCTATACGCCTGATAGTAGCGTCCGTTGGTCTGTCCGCTGATGCTGAACGTCTCGCCATTTCCCTGCGGCATCACGCCTCGCCGCAATCCTTCGCGGTTGAAGAGGTTGGCCATACAGAAGTTGCTGAACTTCAATCCGAGCTTTCCGATAACGCCCGTCTGTCCGTAACCGAGCGAGAACTCCACCTGGTCGTTGCTCTTCGGCTCCAGTCCCCAAATGATATCCACGGTACCGTTTGTGGGGTCGGGCTTCACGTTGGCATCTATCTTCTCGTCAAAATGGCCCAGAGAGGCAATCTCACGATAGGAGCGCTCGTAGGCTTCCTTCGAGAAGAGGTCGCCCGGCTTGTTGTATAACTCGCGTCGCACGACATTCTCATAGACGCGGTCGTTGCCGTTGATGCGCACATGACTGATATGGGCCTGCGTGCCCTCGGTGATGCGCATCTCGAGATCGACAGAGTCGCCCACGATGTTCACCTCGGTCGGAGACAGGTCGTAGAAGACATAGCCGTTGTTGTAGTAGAGATTGCCGACGGCATCCTCGTCGCTCTTGAGGCGCTCGTCCATCAGCTTCTGGTTATAGACATCGCCCTTCTTCATGCGCAGGGTGCGGCTGAGCAGTTCGGTGGGATAGATGGTGTTGCCCACCCACTCGATGTTCCTCACGTAGTATTTCTGGCCTTCCTCGACTTTGAGGTAGATATTCACTCCGCCCTTGTCGCCCTGTCCCACGCTATCCGAGACGATAAGTGCATCGCGATAGCCCAGCTCGCCGTACTTCGCATAGAGGTTTTCCTTGGCCTCCTTGTACTTACTCTCGACGAACTTCTTGCTGCGGAACCAGCTGGCTATCGTGCCGCGCTCGTGGATTTTCTTCAGCACGCCGTTGTTAAAGAGCGTTCCCTTTATCTTCTTATCCGTCAGGGCTTCGTTGCCGGTGATGTAGATATGATCAATCTTCACCTTCTCTTTCTTGTCCACCTGGACGTCCACGATGACCTTCCCGGGGGCGCCGGCATCGTCGCGCTGCACGATGTTCAGTTCAGCGTTCTTGTATCCTTTGCCTTCGAAATAGCGCTTGCCGAGAATCTTGGCGCGGTCAATCATGTTCGGGGTGAGCTGGTTGTCCTTGACGAGTCCGAGCTTCTCCTGCAGGTCGTCGCGCTCATTCTTCCTCACGCCGCTGTAGTTTATCTCGGAGATTCGCGGACGTTGTGCGAGCTGTATGCGCAAGTAGGCCGAGTCGCCTACGAGGCTGTCGGCGCTGATGGCCACGTTACTGAAGAGTCCGTTCCTCCAGTATCGCTTGATGGCATTGGTGATTTCCTCGCCCGGAATCTCGACGCGCTGCCCCACAGCCAATCCGCTCAATCCGATGAGCAGGCTTTCGTCATAGTTCTGCACGCCTTCCACGTTAATGGCAGCAATGGTGTACCATCTCGGCGTACGGCTGTAGTCAATCTTCGGATTCACCTCGCGCTGCATCATCTGTCCCCATAGGGAGAGTGTCAGGCTCAGGCACATTATACATATTAGTGATGTTCTTTTCACTTCGTTCTGCGGTCAATCAGTTTTCGGTCGTGTTAGCGTTCTCCACCTGTGCCTCCGTGAGTCCGAATCGACGCTGCCGTTGCTGGTAGGTGGCAATGGCGCGATGGAGGTCTTCCTCGTGAAAGTCGGGCCAGTACGTGTCACAGAAGTAGAACTCGCTGTAGGCACATTGCCACAGGAGGTAGTTGCTTATGCGCAGCTCGCCGCCCGTGCGGATGAGCAAGTCGGGATCGGGCATGAAATTCGTCTGCAGATGGCGGCTGATGTAGTCCTCCGTGATCTCATCCGGGAGAAGGCGACCCTCTGCAGCCTCGCGTACAGCCTCCTTCATGGTCTGCGTAAGCTCCCATCGGCTACTATAGTTGAGTGCGATAACAGCAGTCATGCGTGTATTGTTCTTTGTCTTCTCCTCCAGCTCGCTGACACAGGCTTGTACCGCAGGCGAGAGACGTTCGAAGCCGCCAATCATGCAGAACCTTACGTTATTCCGCATAAAGAGGTCCAAGTCCATATTGTCCACCAGAAGGTCCATGATTGCCGTCACCTCGTTCTGCGGTCTGTTCCAGTTCTCTGTGGAGAAAGTGTAGAGCGTGAGGAACTTCACGCCCAGGTTTGTGCACAATTCCGTGATGTACCTCACATTGGCCACTCCTTCCATGTGTCCCGCCGTACGCGGCAGTCCGCGTTGCGTGGCCCAGCGTCCGTTGCCGTCCATGATGATGGCGATGTGGGCAGGAATCTGTGCTCTATTTAGTTCGTAATCCATAGTCCTTTGTGCTTATAGCTTTGTAGTTTCTTTCTGTCGTTATGTGTTGGTTCAGTTGTTGCATTTCCTGTATTTCGGGCAGATGTCGTATGTGACGTAGAGCATCGTGAACGAGTAGCAGTCCTTGTTCTTGAGTCCGACACTCTTGATGCCATAGGGCTGGAAGAGCTGCTTCTTCTCGGCCTTGCTTACATCGAGTTCGTCGCTTGTCGTGAAGCGCATGGTCCATTCCAGTCCGATGTTCCAGCGTGGCCTCACCTTGTATTTCACACCTGCGCCGATGGGGAGGCAGAGCGCTCCCACCGTGCCGGCACCGCCCATGGCCACCGTGACACCCAATCCGGCTAACGCATACGGGGTGATGGGGCTGTTCTCCTTGTAACCGCCTTCGCGGCCGTATCCCCAGAAGTTCATCTCGAACTGTGCACCCAGGTCCAGCAGGTTGCGCGAGAAATCCACTTTCACCGGCACGCCGCCTTCGGGTGTCTCGCTGAGGGGGTTCTCGGGGATGTAGCGTCCTTCGCTGGTTCCGCCGATGTGGCCCATCGCCAGATTGCCCTTTACGCACATGCGGGGATTGAAGATGTATCGCACCACCGCTCCTCCCATCACGCCCATGTGGGCGAAAGGCGTGCTATTGGCATCGCCCAGATAGAATGAAGTACCGGCAGCGGCGCCCACCTCCATCTTGTATTCGACATCCGGTTGCTGTGCCCGTAGGACATGCCCGCCGAGCAACAGACACAGGATTACTGCCGTGCGAAGCCCAAACGGTTCAATCTTCCTCGCCATACCTGGTTGCTTGCGATGAGCCATATATAGTTGTCCTCGTCCACAGCTGCAGCCACAGGACCGACAGCTCCGCGCGCCGCTGCGGGCAGATGCAGTTCATAGTCGGGTTTCCATGTGATGCCGTGATCGTTGCTGAAGTACATAGCGTCGAGTGCCTGCCTGTGGCCGTGCCCGTTCTCGGAGGCGCCGCCAATGACCAATCCCCGTGCGTCGTAGGCAAGCAGGTTCAGATGCTCGAGCCGCGGGCACAGATAGACATTATCATTCGTCGGATTGATATACATCCATTCTGCCTCGCTTTCGGGTGTGTAGCGGTTCCACATCTTGCTCCATACGACGGCGGTCGAATCGGCCGCATCATTGCTTGCGCGGTAGCCCATCAGGATAAGCCGCTCGTTGCCGTTGTCCTGAACGATGCTGTAGCTGCGCAGCGAAGAGGCTGGCAGGCAGTCGAGGCTGTCGTCGATGGCTTCCTCCGTCCATGCGATGCCGTCCGTCGAACGGCACAGCTTACCGCCAATGATGGCATAGAAGCTGCTGTCGGTCACCGCAGCCAGTTGCAGGCCAGCTGTCGGCGGAGCCGTCATCGCCCAATTTGCGCCGTCGGTGCTCGCATAGAGGGCGCCGTCGTCGGTCTCGGCATAGAGTCGGTCGCCACATTGCTTGATGCCCTGCACGTCGGCATTGGCAGGCAGGTCGGTCGTTTCTTGCGTCCATGTGCCTTGAGCTGCGAGCGTTGAGCGTACGACACGGACAATGCCGCTCGCCGTCGTGCCGAAGACCATAAGCCGTCCGCCGACTATCAAAGCGCGCATGCGGGTCATGCCGTCAAAGATATCTGTACTGACTGCGCGTGCCCATCGGAGCGAGTCGCCTTCCTGATTGTGGACATTGATGCGCAGGGTGTAGGTGCGATAGCTGTTGCCATCCTCCGAGAGAAGAAGCAGATGGAGGGGCTTGCGCACATCGAGGCTGTCGCTGGATTTGTAGGCCGTCCAATCGCCGTCGGGTTCGTCGGCAGGGCGATAGGCCACGGTGCTCCCCACATAGGTGATGGTCATCGTCAGGGCATCCAACTGCGCGCCGCAGAGAAGCGAGTCCTGGTTCTCAATCAAGAGACGGCGCTGGTCAACCGTCATCGGGAAGTTGCTGCCCGAGAAGGACGTATAATAAATACTGTCGGAGCCATTCGGGCCAATCGTGTGCATTTGTCGCCGCACGGAGCCCAGCGTGACACTCGAGATGTAGCAATGGTTCGTATATATCTTCTCGTCATCCTTCATGCACCCGGCGAGCATGATGGCGCCAAGCATGAGGAGTAGGTATGTGTGTCGTTTCATCATTATTTCTTCGCGCATCTGCGCATTTGAGCGTACAAAAATACAAAGTATATTTGACTTAAGGGCACAAATGGGAGAAGAATTAAGAAATTTTAGGGATAAATGAGGGCGAAGCGCCAAATTTGAACATTTTTTCAGACGCGCGCCGTCGCCCAACGCTCCGGAAGGTGAGGCAAGGAACCTTTATTTCATTCCCTCGCGGCTGCGCTCCATCCACGATATTGTATGCCCATCGACAAGGTGCTGCGCCACGAGGCGAGCTTCCCCGATGCAGGGGGCGGCAACGCCCGAACCGAGCCGAACGGGAGCCGTCTCCACGCGTGCCTCGTCCCATCGGCCTTCGTCGATGAACGACTGCAAAAGGGTCGCGCCGCCCTCAACCAAGAGGTGTTGGATGCCGCGATGGTAGAGATCAGAGAGGATGTCGCCGAGGTTGCCTGTGGGATAGATATGGGAAGGGGCTTCGCCATCCTTCAGATGCAGGTCGGCGGGCAGCGTGTTGTGGCGGTCGATGGTCAGCCTCAGCGGGTTAGCGCCCGGCCAAAGGCGTGTGGTGAGTGTGGGGTTATCCAAAAGTGCCGTACGCGTTCCCACCAGTATCGCTTGGCTCTGGGCACGCAACCGATGGACGAGCACCTGTGTGAAGGGGCTGGAGAGGCCGACGGGTGATGTCGAGGCATCCTCGCGCAGGCGGTCGATGAATCCGTCTTCGCTCTGTGCCCACTTGAGCGTCACCCAGGGGCGCCCTTCGCCGTGAAACACGAAGAAGCGGCGGTTCAGGCGGCGACACGCTTCCTCCAGCACGCCGACAGTCACATCGATGCCAGCCTCCTGCAAGCGGCGGATGCCCTCGCCGTTCACGCGGGCAAAGGTGTCGCGACATCCGATGACCACACGCGGAATGCGTTCCCGTACGATGAGGTCGGCACAAGGTGGTGTCCGTCCGTAGTGGGCACAGGGTTCCAGCGACACATAAAGCGTCGCGCTGGGGATGAGGTGGCGCTCTCTCACGGAGGCAATAGCATTCACCTCGGCATGCGCTTCGCCACAACGGCGATGGAAGCCTTCGCCGATGATGCGCCCGTCATGCACCAGCACAGCTCCTACCATCGGGTTGGGCGGTGCGCCCTCGGCGCCGCAGCGAGCCAGCTGCAAGCATCGGGTCATGTATTTCTCGTCCGTTGTCATTGAACCTTGAACTTTTTGAACCTCGAACCTTGAACTTCAAACTAAATGTCGTACCTTTGCGGCATGAAATACGTGGAACAGCTTCAACGCATCTACCCGCAGGGCGAGGCGCGCGCCATCTATCGTTTGGTGATGGAGGAACGCTTCGGCCTCTCCCATGCCGCCCTTTTGCTGGGCAAAGATACGGAATTATCCGAAGCCGACCAAGCCGAACTGGAAAATATTATGCATCGCCTGCTTCAGGGCGAGCCTGTGCAGTACGTTCTTGGCGTCGCCCGCTTCTGCGGCCGCGACTTCCATGTGGAGCTGGGTGTGCTCATTCCGCGCCCTGAGACCGAGGAACTTGTGAGAAGCATCTCCTCTCTGCCCCTCCCCGATAGGAAGAGATTGTTGGACATCGGCACAGGCTCGGGTTGCATCGCCGTTACGATGGCTTTAGCCGGCTACCAAACCACCGCCTTCGACATCTCGCCCGAAGCGCTCCATATCGCCCGACAGAATGCAGAACAGCTTGGCGCAGAGGTAGATTTTCGACACGAAGATATTTTACATCCTTCGTCCTCCGACGAGCAATGGGACATTATCGTGAGCAACCCGCCATACGTATTGCGTTCCGAGGCTGAGTCGATGGCGCAGAACGTGCTCGGCTTCGAACCTCACGAGGCGCTCTTCGTGCCCGACGACGACCCCCTACTCTTCTATCGGGCCATCACCCAATACGCAGCCGTTCACCTCTCCGCAGGTGGCTGGATAGCATTCGAGATTAACCGCGCATTCGGTCTCCAGGTGAGGAATCTGCTGGAAAGCGAAGGCTACACAGAAGTCTCCCTCAGAAAGGACGAAGCGCAGAACGACAGAATCATAATCGCACGCAAAGCATGACATACGAACAAGCATTGAGCAAGGCCGCCGCCCTGTGTAGCTGCGGAGAACATTGCGAGAAACAAATCCGCGAGAAGCTGGAGAGATGGGAGGTCGGCGAAGAGGATGCCGACCGCATCATCAGCCATCTTATTGATGAGAAATATATTGACAGCGCACGCTTCTGCCGCGCCTTCGTATCCGACAAGCTGCGATACAACCATTGGGGGCGCTTCAAGCTACGAATGGCCCTGCGGCAGCTCGACCTGCCCGAGACAGACATCCGCGAGGCACTCGAAGAAATCGACGAGGAGGAATACATGGAGATTCTGAACAAGATACTTGATGCAAAGGCACGCACCCTGCGCGACAGCGACCCCTACATCCGCACGGCAAAGCTCCTTCGTTTCGTCACTTCCCGAGGTTTCGAGGCCGACCTCGCCCGCGACCTTATGGACGAATGAATGTCAAGTGCGGAGCCTTCCGTAAAGCAGCTCCGCACCTCGTTCTGCTTACTTCTCCTCCACCTCGTATATCCAATCGAGTTGCTTTACCCAGCGCCAGACGGTGACGCGGGAGAGGCTGACGATGTTGTGAATCTGCGGCCCGCTCATGCCGGCTTGCATGAGGTAGCAGATATGCATATCCTGCTCGCTGAAGGTGCCCAGCTCCTCTAAGAGACGGTCCTTGAATGTCGGGTACAGCTCATCGATGGCATGATAGAGCCGCCTCCAGTCGGCAGATGTCATGTGTGCCTGTCCCACGGAGGCCAGGCGGACGGTTTGGATGACATCCTCGGCCTTTTCCTCCATTTCCGACTGGTGGAGCATCCGGAAGAATCTCCTGTTCTGTTCCGTCTTCTCCGCCAGCTCTGTCTCTTTCTCCTTCAGGGCATCATTGTATTCCCCCAGTTCCGAATTCACCCGAGTGAGTTCCTCCTTCACATTACTCAGTTCGTCGGAAGCGTCGGCCAACTCCTGTTCCTTCTCCCGGATTTCCTCGCGGAGTTCCTTGCTGTCGTCGGAGAGTCGCTGCATTTCCTTCGAGAGTTCCACCACAACCTGCAGATGTCGGTTCCGCTTCCTTACATAACAGATGTAGCCGACGCAAGCCAGCAGCAAAGCCGCCAAGGAAATGATGACAGACATGTGCTTGTAGCGCTCCTTTTCGTCCTTCAGTTGCTGCTCCTTCTGCTGATCGAGGTGATACTGATACTGGTTATTGACCGTCGCCGCCAGTTCCTGCCGCTTGCCGAAATTCAACGAGTCGCTCAGCTGCATATAGACTCTTGCATACTTGAGGGCTTTTGTGTCATCTCCAGCGTTGTTGTATATGCGGAACAGGGAGCTTGCCGCATCAAACTTGTTCGCAAAGTCTTCAGCGTCGTCAAGAACCCGCTTGAGATAGATAACGGCAGAGTCATCTTTGCCCAATGTCCTATAATACAAGGCAAACGCCATGCAAGCTACTTCATCAAACTCTTCCAGCGGATTGCCCTCTAACAGATTGATACACTCCTTTGCCTTTTCAATTTCTTCCAAATCGGAATAGTTCCACAGTAGACAGGCAAGAGATTCCTGATACCGAGGGATGTCTCCCGATTGAATGATATGTGCAAAGGCAGAATCAAACATCGCCATCGCCTGCGGCACGCTGTCCAGAGCTCGATACGATGCACCTAAATGCACGAATGGTCGCACAACATCACTCCCTGTTTGCTTGCAACTCTCCAATTCCTTGATTGAGAATTTCACGGCATTGGGGTAGTCTTGTACCCGAAAGAAGAGCCAGGAAAGGTTGGAGTAAGTGTTGCGCAGCATGATGGGGTCGCAGGCTTTCTTGTAGGCAAGGGCATAGTCGAGCGATTTGAAGAAGAAGCCCAAGGCCCGAGGCGTGTCCTGCAGGTCGCGATATACGCTGCCGGCGTAGTAATACACCTCCTGCTTCTCGGCTACGGACCCCACTTTCTCGAAATACTCCACCAGCCGCTTTATCACGACATCCGTGGTCGGTATTTCGTTGGCCTTGTCGTAGAGCCGAATAACCAGCAAGTCGTATTTATTCCTGGTGTACTCGCGCTCGCCCCCCATATTAAGGGTGTGCAGCATCTCGAGTGCCTTCCGGGGATCTTCATTCCCCAGCGACTTTATCCGCTCCATCTTTTTCAGGGTGGAATAGGTGGAGTCGTTGTAGCATGAGGTCAGAAGGAGTATAGCAAGCAGGCAAAGGCTGCCGAGAGATTCCTTAAATTTCATAGCTCTGTGGTTTTGTCATCGGCTTCATTGAATTTCCGCCGCAAAAGTACAAAGAATTATTGGAAGCGGCGCCCGAGGTTTTGTTTCATTGTGTTTCACGAAGGGATTAAACTCGCATTTCTGCGCCTAAAAAACAACTTCGCCAAGCATCCATTCCTGCTTGCTTTAGTTCATGCCGATACTTGCGCAAGCAAACGCTCCTACTTGCCTTAGTTTGCGCCGTTACTTGCGCAAGTAAATTTGATTGCTTGCGCACCTCTTGCTGAAGCCGAAAAGAAGGACGTTACATCAAAATATGTCGGAATGACTGCCGGTATCAAGCAGAAGCAAAGTCAGCTCCCTATCGTTCTGCTTCCAAAGCAACAACCAATCAGGCTCGATGTGTCATTCCCAAATGCCAGAATACTGGCCAGAAAGAATGTGAGGGCGATACTTGGCTGGCAATGTTCCCGTTTCTGCAAACAGACGTACCACCGTCTCGAAATTAGCGACGTTCAGCCCGCGACGCTTGCAAAGTTTATAGGATTTCTTGAAACGCCCGGAATAAAGAATCGTATATTTCATGCGTTCAACTGCGCCATTAAGTCCTCCACGTTCTTGGCTTCGTACACACGCCCAGCTTCCACGTCTTCCAAAGCTTGCTGAATGCCGCTCTTGCGTGGCTTCCTGATAATCCATCCCATCTTCTGTGACAGGCTACGGGCAAAACGAACCTCATTGCGAGGCACTTCCAGATAAAGACGCTCTGTTGGAACAGTTCCCATATCTTACCTTTTTAGTTGTTTGTTTCGTCTGCAAAGGTACGAATAAGCAAGATAAATACAAAAGAATTGCGTCTTTCTTTTCGTTTCGGGGCGAAAATGAAGCTCGACCGCAAGGGAGTTAGCATTATTTAACACCGCCGGGAAACACAATGAAACGGCGAGTGCTTTCCCAAGACAATTGGTTCTCGCACTTCATGGCGACGAATCCTGCAGGCAAAGAGCCTGTGGAAGAGATAGTGCTTCGGGATTCGACACACCTGGAGTGGAAGTACTCCATGCAAGGCGACTTCGCGCGCGCATGTACCATTAATAATACTATACTTGTCTTTAAGGAGCCGCTGTTTGACAACCACCACCTGAGTATCGTCGAATGCGACGGCGAAGTTCTGCTTACGCAAGGCGATGACGGCCTCACTCGCGCGTTCTTTATTCAAGATGCTCAGCCGGCACTTTCCGCGCTGCCCGTCTCATGCAACAGCAAGAAAG
>JAEEGL014946704.1_pt1 | contig 18356 bp, 19 predicted proteins | sample 9134231 | NCBI WGS metagenome assembly JAEEGL01 (sample SAMN16246548, study PRJNA631951) | gut metagenome | biome: gut microbiome; feature: rumen; material: fiber-attached | host: Bos | place: Iran: Karaj | collected 2018-10 | reverse complement strand
TTATCAGTATGAATTATTAACTGTAGATGAAGCGTGTGAAGCTTTAAGAGTAGGCAAGACCCGGATGTATCAAATGCTAAAAAATAACATGATCGGAAATGTTCACGAAGGACGCATTTATATGATACCCAGATACTGTATTGAAAGCTACATAGAAGAACATACAGGAAAGATTCCGGAAAGAACTGTTTGGATGAAATAGTACAAGAGGTGATTGCATTATGAGCGCACATGGATCAGCTATCAAGAATATGGATAGAGAGCGGACTGTAGCCGACAGGAAGCAGTCTAGAATAACAAAAAGCGACAAGACAATTGTGAAGAATGGTTACGAAGCTATTGCGATTATTGACGATTTACTGATGGGAGAAGTGGATGAATCCAGAATCGAGAAGCTGAAATTATTACGGAAGGATGTGAGTAGGATTGTTAACGCTAACCGGAAGATCAACACAAAAGAAAATAACTGAGTCTAAGCGAACACTATATTTCAGGGAAGATCAGGATATCTTGAACCTCATAGCGTATGTACTTAAAGGTAATGCTGTGGTTAAACCGCTGATGACTGGAAAATCAGGCTTTGTCACTCTGACAGACAATGTTAGATCAATATTTGATGAGATCTTGTTTATCCAGAGATTTTATAGGAAGACCGGAGGTATTCGGATGAGGCATCAGATCATAACGATGGATTTTCAGCAGGACCTTACTAAAGGACAGGAAATGGAACAGGTGAGGAGCATAGCTGCATTGATGTCACAGTTTTATCTTTACAAGGGATTTCAAAATGTATGGTCTGTATATTTTAAAGGCGACGACATCGCAATCTCTTTTGCAATCAATACGGTGTGTTGTTTTGATGGATCCAAATACCATTACAACAAGAAGGATGTTCTCGATGAAGAGAATACCTATCTGTCAGCAATACATAGCATGGTAGTAGTAAAGCAGAATGGCTCATGGGGGTATATAGATTATACACCGTTGGAATTCTATCCATACTCTGTTTGAGAGCTAGCCCAGACCATCCGAGTTTGTAGCAATTCATAAATGCCTGGCATAACGATGATTATTATGAAATGGAGATTAAGAAAATGCAAAACACAGAAGGACTAGATTGTTGTAATCGGAGCGGAGGTGTTTCGGAAGATCCAATGATCCGCGGATCAATTATATCTTCAATTGATAATAGGCTGTTTTATTTGAACGGGGATATAGATGCAAGAAGCTGTGGTGAACTAGCATATAGCCTCATTCTTATTAACATTGAAGATGACAAAAGAGATGATGAAGAAGTAATTAAACGTAGACCTATAAGGATATATATTAATTCTAACGGTGGTAGTGCTTACGATATGTGGATGCTCGCTGATACGATATTAGGCTCAGTCACACCTGTTCATACGTACTGTACTGGTTATGCCATGAGCGCAGCGTTTATCGTATTTTTAGCGGGCCACAGGCGATACATGAGTGTGCACGCAACACTCATGTACCATCAGATCAATTGTACCAGAACTGGGAAGTATCAAGATCTTGTTGATGATAGAGAACAGATTGATCATATGAATGAAATGATCGAAGACTTCGTGATTGACCAGACGACACTGACAAAGGATTGCCTTCTTACAATCAGAGAGAAGAAGATGGATGTGTATTTTACTGTTGAAGATGCCGAAAGGCTGATGATAATTGATGAAGTATTATTTTGACCTTTATGAAAACTTTTGCAGGGCTGCCGCGATTGTGCGGCAGTCTTATTATTTTCTGCGAGTGTAAAAGTCGGAAAAATCAAACACATACTATTATATAGATAGTAACAAGTAGAGCTGTTTCATATTGAGAAAGGAGGAAGAACTTTATGGGAGAAATTATCAAGGTGCTCATGAAATGTATCAGAGAGATTCTTACAGTATTGACTAATGAAAAATAGCAGAAAGAGAGGCATAGAATGAGAAAATCTTTACCAATTAAGGATTTATCAAGGGAAGAATGGCTGAGAATGCGAAAAGCAGGTATAGGAGGTTCGGACGCGGGTGCTATATGTGGACTCAATCCTTACGTTTCACCGATGAAGGTGTACATCGAAAAGACTACCGACGTAGTTGACCAGGAGGACAATGAGGCAATGCGTCAGGGAAGGGATCTTGAAGAATATGTCGCCACACGGTTTACAGAGGAAACCGGATTGAAAGTAAGAAGGACCAACTTTATGTATGTTAATAAAGAGCATCCATTTATGTTTGCAAATGTTGACAGAATGATTGTTGGTGAAAATGCAGGCCTGGAATGCAAGACTGCTTCAGCATACTCTGCGAACCAGTGGGAAAATGGAAATGTTCCATCACAATATATTATCCAGTGTCATCATTACATGGCAGTGACCGGGGCAGTCAAATGGTACCTTGCAGTGGTAATTCTTGGAAAATTTTTTAGATACATCTGTGTGGAGAGGGATGAAAACGCAATTTCTGATCTGATACAGATAGAGGAGCGGTTCTGGAATGACAACGTGATCAAGAGAATCCCTCCTGAGCCAGATGGTAGCGATGCATCAGAGCAATATCTGAAATCCTTATATAATAGGGCAACATCGGGAAAAGAGCTGAGATTGTCCGGGTATGATCAGGAATTGAAGCGACATAATGAGCTGGATGAGCTTATCAATAGACTTGAAAAGGAGAAAAGAGCTATTGAGGAAAAAATAAAAATGTTGATGCAAGATTCTGAGACTGCATACACAGACTATTATGTTATCAGCTGGAAGCAGTATGATCAGGAGAGGCTTGATTCCAAGAAACTGAGATTAGAAAACCCGGATATATATGAGAGTTACCTAAAGAGAGTATCAACAAGACGATTTGTAATCAAAGCAGCTTAAAGGCTAAGGAAGGTGTCCTTGGCCTTTTCTGTTGTATGTAGGAGAGCGAAATGAGAGAACAGGAGATAAAGGATCAGCTTGCGCTGAAAGCGGAGGAACTGCCAAAGAGTAAACTTACAAAGAGCATGAATATTTCAGACATGATAAAGGCGATTGAACCGGAGATTAAAAAGGCGTTACCGGCAGTAATGACTCCGGAACGGTTTACCAGAATTGCGCTGAATGCCCTGAATACCACTCCTAGGCTTGGTGAATGTAGTCAGATGAGCTTCCTGGCAGCCCTAATGAATGCGGCGCAGTTGGGTCTGGAAGTAAATACACCTTTGGGACAGGCGTATTTGATCCCATATAACAATAAGGGAAAACTGGAGTGTCAGTTTCAGCTGGGGTATAAGGGGATGCTAGTGTTAGCTTATAGAAACCCGGAATTACAGACAATACAGGCACATGCTGTTTATGAAAATGATGAATTTTTATATGAGCAGGGCCTTAATGGAAAACTTTGGCATAAACCGGCTTTGGAAGACAGGGGAGAAGTGAAATGTTACTATGCCCTGTATAAGCTAAAAAACGGCGGCTTTGGGTTTGAAGTTATGAGTAGAAAGGATGTGGAAGATTATGCAAAGAAATATTCTAGAGCTACTGATTCTGTGTATAGTCCTTGGAGCAGTAATTTTGATGCGATGGCTAAAAAGACAGTTATTAAAAAATGCTTGCGGTATGCCCCGTTGAGGACTGATCTGGAAAAAGCTATGAGTATGGATGAGTCGATTAAGACGAATATAGCGGTGGATATGTCCGAGGTTGAGAACGACAACATCATAGATATTAACAATGTGGAAGGGGTTTGATCGACAGGCTGGCTGCATATGAATGTAGCCAGCCTTATTTATAAGGAGAGAAGAAAGAAATGCGAAAAGTAAAAATGAGTTTTGAAAAGTTTTGTGAGTTGCTGATAGATAGACTAAACAGCGAAGGAAAAGTAAAGTATCTAATAAAAGATGTACTGAAAGCAAATGATCACAAGAAGAAGGCTATTTCTGCAATTGAAAATTGCAAGGTAAGCCCGATGATATATGTAGATGCGTTATATGACAGGCTTGATTATGAGAGCTTTGACAGTATTGTGACTAGTGTAATGGATATGCTTAGTACCGGTATGGATGCTTTGGACAACAGTGATGTTTGCGAAAAACTCACACATGACGGTATTAAAGACAGCCTGACTTTCAGACTTATAAACAAAGAGATGAATGCCCTATATTTAGAGAATAAAGTGTTTAGAGAGTATCTTGATCTGGCGATTATCTATCAGGTTCAGGTGTCTGTTGGTGATGATAATGGTGTGGTTGTGATAACCACTGACCTTGCTAAGAGTCTGAAGTATAGCGAGGAGCAGCTGTTCCAGATGGCGATTAACAATACACCGAGATTATTTCCGGCACAAGATATTGGCTTTAAAGAGATGCTGGGGACTTTGCTGCCTGATTCTGATGGCATCGGTATGCCTGAGTGTTTCAGGGTATTAACAAATATGAACAAGGTATTTGGTGCATCTGTTCTTTTGTATCCGGGGATGATTGAAAAACTGTACAGGGAGTATGGCTGTAGATACGTTATTCCATCCTCTCTTCACGAAGTATTGATTGTTGATCATAATGTAGATCCAAAGAATTATCTACAGATGGTACGACAGGTGAACAGCACTGTAGTTGAGGCAGAGGACATCCTAAGTAATTCAGTATATGAGATAACCGGAGATGGACTGTTGATTGCTGCAACTGCAGCATGAGTGCGCTGATTATGTATTCTATGAAAGGTAGGTAATTATGGATAGAGAAAAATTATTCCGATTTATAGATGAAAACAAAGAAAAGGTCTCTGAACTTGATGAAGAATTTTGGAACTCGCTATGTGAACATGCAAGTGGAATTTATTACAACTGGGAGATTAAGGCTGTCGATGGCAGGGTGTTCTGGAAATCTATTGATCTTGACAATGGCTGGAGCATCCAGACTAATGAAGTGACATATAATTGCAGAATTCTTGATGATAAGCGGAAAAGAAGATGTTATGGACCAAGAAAACTTGTGCTGGAACCTATAGCAAAAGAAGTGGTAAAGAAGTGTTTTTTGCCTGCAATTTTGACGCAATAAAAGAAACTATTTCTTGACATGGCCAAAAGAATTAGGCTATATATGATAGTGTAACAGCAGAATTATTTAACAAGCATTTTTCAAGATTCAAATAGAATCTCAGGAAAGGAGGACAATCATGAATCAGACAACAAAAACTAACAACACTGCAGCATTAGACAAAAGAGGCATGATTGTCCCCCGTCTATTTTTCTAACACAAAATCACTTATGAAAAAGGACAGGTATAAAGATAAAGCTCATGCCTCTGAAGACTAGAGGTGTTCTTTGTGTGCATTGTTGCAACAGACACCTGAAACGGAGGTTTTATTTTGATACCAATAAAAGGAAAATATTCAGATGCAATGATCATGTGTACTGGGGATGTGGCAGATGGAAATGTGGATCAGTATGCCATTGCTCAGATACAGATGATCTGTGATACTGAGGCGGCAAGAGGCAGTGAAATTCGTGTAATGCCAGACGTTCATCCTGGCAAAGTTGGCCCTATAGGACTTACCATGACCATAAAGGATGCTATTATGCCGGCTTTACTGGGAATTGACATTGGCTGTGGTATGAGCATGGTTCGAGTAGGGAAAGTAAGAAAAGATTTCCAGAAGCTCGACACTGTAATCCGGGATAATATCCCTGTTGGGTTTCGCATTAGAAAGTCAGTGCATTCTTTAGCCGCAGACTTCGATTTGGCAAGACTCAACTGCGCAGAGCATATCAGATATGACAAGGCAATGCTGAGTCTTGGATCACTTGGTGGAGGTAATCATTTCATAGAGATTGATGCTGATGCCGATGGAGTAGGATACCTAATTGTTCACAGTGGTAGCCGGCATCTTGGAAAGGAAGTAGCTGAATACTACATAGCAGAAGGACGAAGGTTGCTGAAGAATAGTGGAAAAGGAAATATTCCATATGAGCTCACATATCTTACCGATGAGCTTTTTGCAGATTACCTGCATGATATTACAGTAGTACAGGAATATGCTTCTCTTAATCGCAGGATCATTCTAAGCGAAATCATTAAAGGTATGAAGTGGAAGGGTACGGATTTTTTTTCCTGCATTCATAACTACGTCGATATTGATGGAAAAGAGCATGTTCTGAGAAAAGGAGCTATATCTGCAAAGGATGGGGAAGATGTAATCATACCTATCAACATGAGGGATGGCGTTATCATAGGAAAAGGCAGAGGTAATCCAGAATGGAATATGTCAGCGCCGCATGGAGCCGGCAGGATTTCTTCAAGAGAAAAGATACTATCAACCCACACAGTTTCTGAGTTCAAGGCATCCATGAAAGGTATCTATACCAGCTGTATCAGCAAGGATACCCTTGATGAAGCACCTTTTGCCTACAGAGAAATTGACTACATTAAAGAGGCTATTGAGGAAACGGTGACTGTTACTAAGATCCTCAAACCGGTATACAACTACAAAGGAGGAAATGCTTGAAGGTAAAGTTTAATAAGTACTATTTACGACTTGGAAGATCTGAGCAGACCATCCTGATCCCCAATGATATTGAAACTCTTCAGTGGAATACTATTGGAGATGAGTGGGGAAATGAACTTATAGGAAACAGGAAGGCACTGTATGCCCTTATGTATACCTGCGCAGTCCTTATGTTTGACCATAAGAAGGTCATCTATTTCCCTATAAGGGGAAATGACCCGCTTAATGAGGAGTTCTGGGATTATAGGCACGACGTAGTATTTACATGCTACCAGTCAAACCTTCACGTTTCTGACTGGAAAGATTATAAAAAGAAAATGAACAGGATGAAGCCGGAAACGTATGAGTTTGTATATGACAGGAAGCGTTTTGATAAGATCTCGGAATCCGAAGAATTCGACCCTGCTCTCCGTGCAAAGCGAGTAAGAACCTGCCAGGGATACGAGACGGATATGTTTGATACATGGTTTGTGGCAATGGATAGTAAGGCATATTCTGACGGGTACAATACTTTAAGGAAACTTGCTGACAGGCATCTGGAGAAAGGATTCATTGAGGGTGGTAGTGGGTTATATGATATCTTTCTTACTTATGAGATATGTGAAAGGCATCATAAGAGATATAACGAAGAATTCTGCTACTGCTTTATGTTCTATGATCCAAAGCTTCTCTCAAAAGTTGAGGCTTACAAGGAAAAAGTGAACGCAAATAAAAAGTCATTTCTTAAGAATGAAGAGAGGAAGCTTATTGTGAACGAGCATGATACTACAAAAACAAAAAGAGAAATCAAAAAAGTAAACACTAATAGAAAAAAGAAGAAAAAAGAGGTAAGAGCAGATGATACTACAGATAAGCTCCGGGATGGGACCGGTTGAATGCAGGGTTGCCGTCGGAGGGATTTATAAAGCACTGAAAAATGAATTTATTGATATTGAGATGATAGCCTCAGTAAGAGGAGAGGTAGAAGGGGCATTTTCATCAATCATTTTTTCATCAGAGCAGGATCTTTCTGCCCTTGAAGGGACGATGCAGTGGATCTGTAAGAGCAGGTTCAGGCCGGGGCATAAGAGAAAAAACTGGTTTGTGGATGTCAGCATTATCCCGGATGCAGAAGATATCAGTGAAGTGATTTCGGAAGACGCGATAAGGATCGAAAAGTTCCATAGCGGTGGTCCTGGCGGGCAGTATGTTAATAAGGTTGAGAGCGGTGTGCGCATAATACACCTGCCAACAGGCATAACCGTGTCATCTACAAGGGAGAGATCACAGTTTTCAAATAAGCAGGATGCCTTGAAGAAGCTGTCGGCAGTGCTGAAGGAGATGAATGTAACAAGTAGGGACAAACAGAAAAACAATGCATGGAGTAAGCACGCACAGATTGTGCGAGGGAATCCGGTGCGCATATATGAAGGAGAGGACTTTAAGCTTACTTGTGTTAAAGAAGAGGAGAACAAATTATATGCAGGAAATAAAGGGTAATTACAATACAGCGAAGGTTTTTTGTTGATACCTGTGAGGAAATATGTAGGACACAGATAAAGACCCTCCTTGATCAGGAGCCATTTAGGGATGCAAAGGTTCGTATTATGCCAGATTGTCATGCCGGGAAGAGTTGCGTCATTGGATTTACTGCAGACCTTGGGGACAAGATCATCCCAAACATTGTTGGAGTGGACATTGGCTGCGGGATGCTTACAGTAGAACTTGGAAAGGTGGACATAGACTATGCAAGACTTGATGAGACTATTAGGACGTATGTACCCTCTGGCAGGGAAGTAAATGAAGGAAGACTCATGAGGTTTCCAAAGATACAGGAAATGAAGTGCTTCAGAGAGCTTATTGATACAAAGAAGATGGAAAGAGCCATTGGATCCCTTGGCGGAGGAAATCATTTCATTGAAATCGATGTAGATGAAGAAGGCAATAAATATCTCGTTATTCATACCGGAAGCAGACAGCTTGGGATTCAGGTTTGTGACATTTATCAGAAGAAAGTGATTGGATTACATACTGGGAAGGAAGCTCTTTGGGATGAAGAGGAGAGAATAAAGAGTGAATACAAGGCTGCAGGCAGAAGATCTGAGATACATGAGGTAATAATGGAGCTTCACAGGAATTTCAGACAAACATCCCCGGACGTTCCTCTTGATCTGTGTTTCCTGACAGGAAAGTACAGTCAGAACTATCTTTTTGATATGAAGATATGCCAGGAGTTTGCTGATGCGAACAGACACATGATCGCAAGGCAGATAATTGAGAAGTATGGTTTTGAGCCTGTGTCGGAGTCTACTACGGTCCATAACTATATTGATCACGAATCTAATATCATAAGAAAGGGTGCTGTGTCCGCAAAGAAGGGCGAAAAGCTTCTTATCCCTATCAACATGAGGGACGGATCACTCATTTGCATAGGAAAGGGAAACGAAGACTGGAATTATTTAGCTCTTCACGGTGCTGGAAGGCTCTTTTCAAGGACTGAAGCTTTTAACAGGTTTTCTGTCGAAGCGTATTGAGCGACAATGAAGGAGGCTGGCATCTATACTACCTGTGTTAATCATTCTACTCTCGACGAGAGTCCGTTCGCATACAAGGGGATGGATGATATTGTTGATAACATTGAACCTACAGCGGATATTGTAAAGGTCATAAAGCCCCTATATAATTTCAAGGCCAACAGTACGACTGTAAAGAAAACGGAGCGTCAACTTCAGAAGGCAAAACACAGATTGGAAGGATCTTGAGTATCGGTCTGTTTGGGGTGTGTATAAAAATGGTTGATTGAGATGATTCTGAATAAGAAACTTGTGAAAATTTTGTTATCGGATTTGTATCATATGTGGAAAGTGTCTGATTAAAACAAGAGAGGTCTTGATGGCCTCTCTTTTGCTATTTATGGAAAATCACTATTAAGTGAACTTAAATACCTGAGAAATCACAGATATCTAATAATTATGTTATGGAATCTAAAAAATCTTTCAAAAGCGAGCGCTGCTTACTATCAAGTTTGTATATAGTTGCCCATATTGGGTCATCCTTAAAAGCTGAAGTCTCTGAAGAGTCAAAGAAGTCCTTGAGCGATATTTCCAGTGTTTCACATATTAAGCTGAGCATATCTACAGTTGGATTTTTGTTATTTAATTCCACATCTCTTAGGTAACTCTGTGAAATTCCACAAAGATTTGCGAGTTTATTGACGGTAAATCCTTTACGTTCTCTAAATAATTTGATTCTATTTCCAACATCAAATTCCAAGACTTAATCTCCTTTTTAGAGAAACATTATCAAAGTTTTAGGAATAATATTACAGTTATAGTGTAGAATAAGTATATCTATAGAAATGACTATATAACGTAAATGTGGCACCTGAATATTGATTATAGTTTTGGGGATTTTGCGTTGTAAGAGAAAAATATAATTGAGAATACTTTGGATAACTACGATTATTATGGGATTTGCCCATGACGCAATTATGAAATTGTTTATGTTAATCTGGGGCGAAAACAAAGACTGTGATTTATTTCGTTGATATATTTGAGAGGTTTAAAAGAGAGGGGTGATGATATGGCTTTGGTAAAATGTCCTGATTGTGAGAAAAGAGTTTCATCAAGAGCATTTCAGTGTCCATTTTGTGGGTGCCCTGCTGAATTTTTTGAACCTATAAATAAGTCAGAATATGAAAGTAAAGGCGAAATAAAAGATGAAAGTGCGGTATCTGTGAGTGAGAAACTGGAACTGGCACATGAGGATAGCATCAATGAGGGCAGTAAAGCAGGGCATTTAGAAAATAAAGAAGAACAGATCGAAGAAAACATCAGCCCTGAAGGTGAGGGAATACAGTATTGTAACCAATGTGGAGCACAGATAGATGCAGATGCAGCATTCTGCAATCAATGTGGCGCAACTGTATCTGTGATTGTCGCTGATCAAATAAAGACTGCGGAGCCAGAAACAGTAACCAAAACTGAAGAAAATGAGACTTCAGAGAATAAGGAAAAACAGATCGAAGAAAACATCAGCCCTGAAGGTGAGGGAATACAGTATTGTAACCAATGTGGAGCACAGATAGATGCAGATGCAGCATTTTGTAATCAATGTGGCGCAAAAATATCTCCGTTGGAGTCTGGGCAAGTAGGAAATGTATATAAACCTGCGAACATTAAAATTCGCAAAGATTTTTCTCCGATTTTTAGAGATGAGGAAACAGACTATGTAAGTCGAAAGGATGTCACTCCAGTTTTTAGGGATGAAAATCCGGACATTTCCATCAGAAGCTATAAGGGAGATAAAACAAATTTTTGCAGGCGGTGTGGTAAGAAATTACTGAATACTAATTCAACTCTTTGTAATAAATGCAGCAGTGTTTCACCATCTTCAAGACTAGTATTGTGATTGCTTATTTATTTAACATAGGTGAGGCATTTTGCATGTGAGGCAAAGTGTCTGATATGAAACGTGGACTATTTATCACAACAAAGGGGTATTGTTATGGATTTTTTGAAGGATTTTTTATACAAAAAGAAGTTTAGCACCAATGAATTACTAATACTTAATGATGAATCTCCATTAGATGATTGCGGTAATCGATTTAATTGGGTGTATATTGTGGCTGCTGCCGCTTCTTTAATAGTAACTATCCTTATGCTTATAAATGGTATTGAGTCATTTACTTTTGCGGAAATTTTCCTTGTTCTGTTCTTGTTCTGGGGAAGCGCATGGGGTTTTAAAATGAAATTGTGTGGATCCACTTTTTTTCGGTTCAGAGATGCGAAGTTTGCGATAAAAAGGAAGTATCCGTTAGTGGAACTATTTGCAATGATTTCACCAACACTAAAGAAGCAGGGGCTGACACTTGGCATGGACAAAAACGCAATTGTTGTTTCGAGCAGTAGAACAAAGTACGAGGTGAGTTATTTAGAAGATCAGAATGGCTTTCAAGTATATTGGTATAAAACATTGGTGAAAGCATTTCTGTCTTTTGACAATATTATTCTTTATCGTGAAATCAGTGAGACAACAGCTCTTATCGCATATGTTATTCAATGTGTTACTGGAACAAATGATTATGGAAAAGAGCATCAGGCTTTAAATGCAGTGCAGAACAACACTAATGTAGTACAGAACAACACCAGTGGGAATACTGCATCTGTGAACAGTGATTTTAGAGAATGTCCTAGTTGCCATAAAATGATTCAGATGAATAGTAAGTTTTGCAAATATTGTGGCAAAAGCGTTTAAATATGACCTGTATGAATAATAATAGATAATCTTTGTCATATATTTTGACAATTAACTATTGTTAAGTTTCTTAAACATGGAGGTGTTATATGTTCAAAACTATATCTTTTCTTACTCAATCTGTCGCTATAGGTTTGGTATGTAACCCTATGATTGCGTTAGCATCGGAAGATGCATCTGAAACAGCTAAGTCTTCTGGGGCGAATCCAATAGCGGCATTTGTCGCGTTGATAGTTTTTTTCGTTGTTACATATACAGTGTATAAATTGATGTATTCTGGAACAACAATTATAGGTACTAGAAATGGAATAGCGCATGAAAAAGGGCGTATGCTGTTTGTTCCGAGTATTATTGGTCTGATAGTTGCGGGTGTGGTTTATAAAGTTCTCAACTTCTTGTTAGTGGTTTTGGCAATAGTGGCTATTGGGATTGGAATATTTTTAATAATAAAGAAATTTGCGAATACTAATACTACTTCTCATAATGTCTCGCAGAGTAATGCTAAAAGCGAATCTGTATCAGCGGACATTGATTATATGGAATGCCCTACGTGCCATAAAAAGATTTTAGCGAACAGCAAGTTTTGTAAGTATTGCGGTAAAAGTGTATAAGTATGAGGCTCATGAATAATAAAGATGTTAGAGGCGGACGCTGTTAATATCTGGATATTTAGGAGGTGGATAATTTGTTCTGTAATAAATGTGGTAAAGAAATTCCTGATAATTCTGTTTTTTGTCCTGCTTGTGGAAACAGAGTTTTGATTGAGACCGAAAAAAAGGATACAGAGAATAGTAATATTTCTTTTAGTGATGAGAAAACGACTGTTGTAGCTTTAGAAAATCAAAGACCTAAAGAGAAGAAAAAGAAGTCAATAATTCCTATCGTATTTATTTCGGCTTTGGTTATTGTTGTTGGGATTTTTATTGCACTTAACATCAATAAATGGAGACACGCTAAATCAGACCAAGATAGTATAGCATCAATTTCGGAAGGGGATGAGAGCACTGGGACTCTCGAGGCTGCTCAGTCTAAAGGTGATAGCATTGACTATAGCGGAGAATACAAGGGAATAAAAGTTTCAGATATTGGACATATTGATTCATACAGTGTAAAAATCTATTCATCTTATGAAAAAGATGCTCCATGTGGAGAGATTGAGTTTGAAAACAATTCAAAATTTGATCTTTACCCGGGTGGAATGTTTTTGTCAAATACGAACAAAGCAGATAAACAAATGCATTTTACTAGATATGATACTGAATACTATATGGATCTGAATAGTTATACGATAGTGCGGGAAAATGAAAAGGTTAATGTAAGGTATATAGACTTATATTTTGGGGAAGAGAAAGATCTACAGAAGCCAGTAGCACAGCTTTTAGGGAAGGAATATTTTGAGGCTTTTGGTGGGAAGCCTCCGATATTGTATGCATGTACTTGGCCGTCTATGGGGAAAGTGAGAATGACAAATGAACCAAAGAGCTCATTATATAACACATCATATGAGATTGTGGAGATTTCGGATGCGACATCATTTTGGGGGAATGATGTCAAATACAGTACTCCTTCTTACTTGGCAAATTGCAAAATTGGTGTAAATGAGGGGTGGATAGATTTATTGGATATGCCATTTTCAACATTTGTATTTTATAAAGGCGCAAATTTAGAAAGCTTTGAAGGACGCTATTCTGAATCAGAATATGCAGACGGAGTTTATAATAATGACATAATTGATTTAAATATTATGATTGATGATGATATTCAAGAAGAGAGTTTTTATGGAGCAAGTTTTACAAAAGCTGGCGAGGTGATAATCAATGATAAATCATACAGCTTGGAATTAGTAGGGAACAAAATGAAATTGGACGGGGACATATATAGCACAGTAATGACTTTTTCAATGGGAAATTATCAGTGTTACCTATTCTTTGAAGAGGGCAGAGGTAGCGAGAAGTATGCTACGCTTTATTTTGTAAATAAATACAGTGGATTAGAGAGAATAACCTTTCTTATCAAATCATAAGGACTATTACAGCTCTTTTTGATGGCAAGACGTTTTCCCGGAATTCCATTGGATGTAGTTTTTTGAGTTTTGATTGGACGGAAAGCATTGAAACCGATATTTGATTGCATCTATTTATGAAGGCACGTTGGTTCTTCAAGACGCCAGTGAGTATAAGATTTCATATTGGCTTGATAAGTATTGAATACGATTAAGATTATGTTACATGGGGATGCCTTTGGCAGTCCCCATTCCATGTGTTTCCAATACTTCACGACATGTAGTATGAATTGCTGAGGAGGTGAACTGCTTTGCTTTGTAATAAATGCGGAAAGAAAATACCTGATAATTCATTGTTTTGTCCAGCCTGCGGAAATAAGATTTTGACTGACGCAGAAAACAATGATGCAGAAAAAACTGATATTTATCAGGCTGATGAGAGCATACCTGTCATAGATATAAAAAACAAAAAACAGAAAGAAAAGAATAAGAAGCAATTAATTCTTGGCGTAATCATCTCCGTTTTGGTTATTGCCATTGGTATTTTTATTATTTTTAACATAAATAAATGGGATAAAAATACTGCTAAATCAGAACTAGATGGCACTACGACAGAATTAGAAGAGTATGTGAAGCAAGCAGAAGCAGGTAGTGCTGAAGCTATGTATGCTGTTGGAAATATGTATTCTAAAGGAGATGGAGTTGTTCAGGATTACTCCAAAGCTTTAGAATGGTATGAAAAAGCAGCTGACGCAGGTAATAATGAAGCGTTGACAGAAATTGGATATTTTTATGCGCAGGGGGCTGGTGTTGATCAAGATTATCAAAAAGCACTAGATTATTTTACTAAAGCAGTAGAAGCAGGCGATGTTTTCGCAAATGGTTATTTGGGATGGATGTATCAAAATGGTTACGGAGTGAAACAGGATTACCCCAGGGCGATGGAGTGTTTTTTAAAGTCAGCAGATGCGGGTGATATTATTTCTATGCATTATATTGGAAAGATGTATGAAAATGGATATGGTGTGAATCAGGATTATTCCACGGCTTTAATGTGGTATGAAAAATCTGCTGAAGGCGGGTATGGTAGAGGATGGTATGAAGTTGGTTATTGCTATTTACTTGGAAAGGGAGTGAATCAGGACTACCAAAAAGCGGTGGAGTGTTTTAAGAAATCATCTGATTTGGGTCAACCATATGCGGATGATGCTTTGGGAATGATGTATGAAAATGGGGATGGAGTGGATCAAGATTATCAAAGAGCAGTGGAATACTATTTAAAAGCAGCTAATGTTGGTTATGTGCCAGCTATGAAAGACGTCGCAAATATGTATTTTAATGGAAGAGGTGTTGATCAAGATTATTCTAAAGCATTTGAATGGTATGAGAAGGCAGCTAATGCAGATGACGCTGAAGCAATGGGGGTAATGGGATACATGTATGAGCAAGGCCTTGGTGTAGAAAAAGATATAGATAAGGCCAATGAATGGTATGAAAAATATGAATCCGCTAATACGAGTTCTAATGTAGATATGACAAATGATCAGGTGGGCCAAGATGCAGATATGACAAATGATCAAGTGGATCAAGATGTAGATGGAAATGCTGAGCAGACTGATCTTAATGATGATTACATGAAGTATTCTGGTAATTATTCTGATAGTTACACAAATGAAATGAGTATCAGCATATCTTTATACCAAATGAAGGCTGATGGTAGCGTTGGAACTGTATTAGTTACAACACAATATGATAACGAATCTCATGAATATACCGTCTATCTGGATGATACCGGTTTATGGAGAGATGTTGTAGATAATTCAGAGTATGTTTTTCGTTATGTAGATAAGTATAATGATAACCGTTATTTGATTGCATCTATTTATGAGGGTACGTTGGTTCTTCAAGAAGCCAGTGAGTATAAGGTTTCATATTGGCTTGATAAGCATTGAATATGATTAAGAGTTGGTTGCGTGGGGCTGCCTTTGGCAGTCCCCATTCCATGTGTTTCTAATACTTCACGACATAGTATGAATTGCTGAGGAGGTGAACTGCTTTGTTTTGTAATAAATGCGGAAAGAAAATACCTGATAATTCGCTGTTTTGTCCAGCCTGCGGAAATAAGATTTGGACTGACGCAGAAAACAATGATGCAGAAAAAACTGGTATTCATCAGGCTGATGAGAACATACCTGTTATAGATTTAAAAAACAAGAATCAGAAAGAGAAGAATAAGAAACAATTAATTCTCAGCGTAATCATTTCAGTTTTGGTTATTGTCATTGGAATTTTTATTACTCTTAACATAAATAAATGGGATGAAGACAGTAATGATCAAGTGAATAGCGAAACATATAATAATCCTATATACTTAGGAAAAGATATAAGCATACATTCACTTTCGGATAATGATATTGGAAAAGTCTACTATGTGGATGCTGGCTTCTGGACAAAAACAGACTATAAAAATTTCCCATACTCATGCATGGTAAAAGAGATGGGAGATCAGTTTGCAACTTCAATTTACGTAAAAGATGCGACGAAGGATAAAATACTGGAATCTTGTCGTAAAGGGGATCAATTATTCTTTAAAGCAGTTTATGAAAATAGTGGATATATTTCTGAAAATACCAAGAATGAGCATTTAGTATATTATTTTGAAGTCATTGAGTGTACATATGCTAATAACCAGTTGACATCTGATACTATTGAGGATGCGAAAACAGACGATACCTCAGCTAATACGGAATCGAATACAGGTAACGATGTGAGCAATGCCACTAGTGGTTCAAACAACATGAATGAACCTATTGTTACCATTATATCAAACGATAAATTATCTGATTATAATTCTAATAGAAACACTTACGCGGGGTTTACTGATCAGCCTTTGATTCATATTACTTCGGACAGTCCTGTCACTATCGATATTACTTACACTTATCTGACTGATTTTGGCAATGGGAACGAGAATGAATATGGAGTTGTCCTTGATGGGAATAAATACATATCCAGATCCATTAAGAAAAACCATCAAAATAATCAAGTATATGTAAAAGAACAATACCTATACATTTCTGTTAGAAATCATTCTGATGGGAAGGAATTGGCACATACAGTTTTGGCGATAATAAATGATAACGAAGCAAAACCTTCTTATGAAGAACTTTTTTCATTTAGTTATGATGAGTTCTCAAGTGTTTCGGAGACTTATTCATCAGCTCAATCAGAGGAAGCACATAATGCTAAAAGTGAAAATGAAGTAAATGGATCAGACGGTTCGACAAGTAATAATTCAAATTATGGGATACCAGACGGGAAGTTTAGCGCAGCTATGGGATGTTTCGGGAGCAATAATTCTGATTCGTTTATGCTTTGGGAAAGTCCTATGGGAAATCTGAGAAATGCAAGAATAGATGTGGCTTCTAACACTATGATTATTGAAGGGGGCTTCATATATGATGATAATTCGTCAAAAACAATTCCTTATGGTACATATGAATTGCCATTGAACTCAGAATTTAATCTTGCGTGTGTTACTCCAGATGGGCTGATGGATTATTCTTCCGAGGAGTTTAATAATCTTTTCTATAATGATGCTGAAAATGAGTCGCAGAGGGGATTTGGGTTTTCAATTAGCGTCAAAAATGGAGCCGTAACCGATATTATATGTTGGGGATCATGAGAGAATTATGAGAATGTTCTTCAGCAAGGCGTTCATACCACTCCGGTGCTTCGTTTCAGCAGAAAAAACAATATCAGCATTACTATAAGTAAAATAATTGTGTGAAGTGCAGCCCAGGTTAATAGTTACAAATATTTTGACCCTTATTTGACCCTTATTCAGCCGTTCTGAACTACCACAAATTGGCCTGAAATGACTCAAAGCATCAGTCGGAATAAGGAATAAAAAATGGCTCAAACCCTTGTGCTTTAAGGATTTGAGCCTCTTTTAATCTGAGCAGGGGAAGCAGGATTCGAACCCGCATGAACGGTTTTGGAGACCGTGATACTAGCCATTGTATGATTCCCCTTTAGCCAGTCTTTAACGAACCGACAAATGATATATTAGCATAGTGCGCGATAAAAGTAAAGGGGAATTTGTGAAAAATAAGAGACAAAAATAAGAGGATATAACAGCTATCTCGAAATGACTAAAGTGAACTATGGTTAATGTTATAAGTTTTGGCTATTTACCAACTCGTGGTTGATATTTATAAATTCCCGAAGCATTCTTGCTCCGGTCCTTTTAATGGCATTAGCCTGATGCCTATACCTGATATGACTCAGGTTACATTAAGTCTTGTTACTGTTTCGTTTTCCTTGATAGGTATGTCTTTGTAACCGCCCGCCTTTATGATCTGGTATGCCGCATTTACGTCAGCATTGATCATTATACCTTTATTGCTTTTGAACATTCCCCTTTTTATCCGTCTCGAGATATCATAAGACTCTTTTTCGGGGATCTCCCCATCAAGATAACTGGTCCCACTCGTATAGCTTTCTTTCACGATACTTACTCTGATCCCGGCCAGCTCTGCTTTATAACAGATCATGTCGATCAGCATCCTGTATGGAATGGATACAAAGGTCTGGTTTGTTCGTTTTCCCAGGTCCACTTTCTGTTTCCATCCT
>JAEEGL013136755.1_pt1 | contig 18356 bp, 15 predicted proteins | sample 9134231 | NCBI WGS metagenome assembly JAEEGL01 (sample SAMN16246548, study PRJNA631951) | gut metagenome | biome: gut microbiome; feature: rumen; material: fiber-attached | host: Bos | place: Iran: Karaj | collected 2018-10 | reverse complement strand
AATGCCAAAAATCCAAGTCGTACAGGACCTGTCCGCCCCGGAACTGGACGTTTACGCCCGGCTTACGGAGCGGCAGCTCCTGCATTATTATGAACCAAACGGCGGGCTTTTCATTGCGGAAAGCCCGTATGTCATCGAACGGGCCATGGAGAAGGGGCACCGTCCGATCTCGATCCTGCTGGAGACCAAACACCTGGAGACCAAGGCAAAAGATCTGTTCCGCTATCTGGAAGAGGATCCTCGTTGGGCGGATCTGCCGGTCTACACCGGCGAGCGGGAGGTCTTGCAGGAACTGACCGGTTATGCCATGACCCGGGGCGTCCTGTGCGCCATGGAGCGTCTGCCACTGCCGGATCCGGAGGAGATCCTGTCGGATCCGAAAGTGCAGCGTGTCGTCATACTCGAAGACGTGATGAACCCGACCAACATCGGCGCTATCTTTCGGTCGGCGGCTGCTCTTGGCATGGACGCGGTGCTGCTGACACCCGGCTGCAGTGATCCGCTGTACCGCCGGTCGGCACGTGTCAGCATGGGCACGGTCTTCCAGATCCCATGGACGTTCCTGGGCGGGATCCCGGAGGATTGGCCGGACAAGGGTATGGAGACGCTGCGCAGGCACGGTTTCAGAACGGCGGCCATGGCACTCAAGGACGATACCATCTCCATTGACGATCCGGTGTTAGCGGCGGAGGACCGCCTGGCCATCATCCTGGGGACCGAGGGCGATGGCCTGAAGGACAGTACGATCGCGGACTGCGATTACACCGTGAAGATCCCCATGATGCATGGGGTGGATTCGCTGAACGTCGCGGCGGCCAGCGCTGTGGCTTTTTGGGCCTTGAAAAAGGCCTAAATACCCATTTTATGCGGTCTCTGCATAAAAAACTTGTATATTTTATGGATTGACAGAAACGTGCGGAAAGATTATAATTTTACCATTCAATAGCTTGGAAGGGGAGGAGTACGCTTCTTCGAGTACGTTCAGAGAACTGCCGGTCGGTGCGAGGCAGCACGGAAAGAACAGCGGAAGGTCGCCCCGGAGCTGCGGAGGTGAAGCTGCATAAGCTAAGCTTCGGCCGGTCCGTACACGTTACGTACGTCACGAGAGGCCGTGTTGTTTGCACGGCAATAAGAGTGGTACCGCAGGAGTCTATGGCCCTTGTCTCTTTTTGAGACAAGGGCATTTTTGATATACAGGGGACAAAAGTCCTGCGGAAGAATGCTTGCATTCTTAAGCAGGACCTTGGGACCCGCCGAAACACGAGGACGGAGGCGGTTCGAAAGAAGCGCACGAGTCTGAGTGTTTCAGCGCAGCGAGAGCGTAAGCGAAGCTGCGTGTAGAATAAATCATATAGGAGGTGAACGTACGGCATGAAACTCAAAGGATCGGAGATCTTTGTCCAGGTCCTGCTGGAACAGGGCGTCGATACGCTGTTCGGGTATCCGGGCGGTGCGGTGCTGGATCTGTACGATGCGCTGTACGATCACCAACAGGAGATCCGCCATATTCTGACGTCGCACGAACAGGGGGCGGCGCATGCGGCAGATGGTTATGCCCGGGCTACCGGCAAGACCGGCGTCGTGCTGGCCACGAGCGGTCCCGGCGCCACCAATCTGACGACGGGCATTGCCGCGGCATTCATGGATTCCGTACCGATGGTCGCCATTACCGGCAACGTCAGCCGGCCGCTGATCGGCAAGGACAGCTTCCAGGAGGTCTATATCGCCGGGATCACGCTGCCGATCACCAAACATAACTATATCGTGCAGGATGCGTCGGAACTGGCGCCGATCCTGCGGCAGGCCTTTTACTACGCACAGGAAGGCCGCAAGGGGCCGGTGCTCGTGGATATCCCGCGGGATGTGATGCAGCAGACGGCAGAATATGAGAAGCCGGAGCCGGTACCGGATGAGATGCCGGTGGTTCCGCCCCTTTCCGACTTGAAGTTGGCGGCCGAAATGATCGATCATGCAAAGCGTCCGCTCCTTTACTGCGGCGGAGGGGTGGTGTCCTCCGAGGCGGAGCAAGTGCTGGTCGAGCTCATGCATAAGGCAGGGATCCCCGCAGTTTGGACCATGATGGCCATGGGTGCCATCGATACCGGCGATCCTCTGAATCTTGGGCTGGTCGGCATGCATGGTACGGAGACTGCCAATCGTGCGGTGGCGGAAGCGGATCTTTTGATCGCAGTCGGAGCCCGGTTTTCTGACCGGGTCGCACTGAAATTCGATACCTTCGCGAAGAACGCGAAGAAACTGCAGATCGATGTCGACCCCAGTGAGATCAACAAAAATGTTTTTGTCGATCATAGGGTGATCGGCGATGCGAAACAGGTGCTGGAGGCGCTTTTACCGAAGGTCCATAAAAAAGAGCATAAGCTGTGGAAGAGGCAGATCGACCTGCACAGAGCACAGGAGATCCGGCCGGAGCCCGAGCAGTTCCCGCCGCGGCAGATCTTGAGCATCATCAGCGCACTGGCCGGGCCGCAAGCCATCTATACGACGGACGTGGGACAGCATCAGATCTGGGCGGTGCAGTATGTGGAGCATGCGCGGCCGCGTCAGTTCCTGACCAGCGGCGGCCTTGGCGCCATGGGCTACGGCTATGGTGCCGCGATCGGCGCGAAATGCGCCTTCCCGGATCGGACGGTCGTCCATATCACAGGGGACGGGTCTTTCCATATGAACATGATCGAAGCCGCGACGGCCGTCAGCTATGGGCTGCCGATCATCACCGTCATCATGAACAACCAGTCTCTGGGCATGGTGCATCAGCAGCAGGAACTGTTCTACAAAGGCCGATATTCCGCGACGGAGCTCGATCGTAAGACGGACTACGTCAAAGTCGCCGAAGGGTTCGGGGCCCGGGGATACCGTTGTACGAATGCGGAGAGTTTCCGCGAAACCTTTGCAGAAGCGCTCACATCGCAGGTGCCAGTCTGGATCGAATGTCCGATCGGACGGGATCTGAATGTCCTACCGATGATCCCCGCGGGCGGCACGATCGACGATATCATTCAAGAAGAAAATGCATCAGCCATGGGCAAGGAGATAAAGAAATGAAGAAGAATACAGAAGTGCTGAGCCTTCTGGTCGATAATACCGCCGGTGTCCTGACAAGGATCACGTCCCTGTTCGGACGGCGCGGCTTCAACATCGATTCACTGACGGTCTCCGCTACGGAGAATCCGCTGATCTCCCGCATCACTATCGTGGTCCAGGGGGACCCGCAGATCCTGGAGCAGGTGCTGCTGCAAACCGCGAAGCTCAAGACGACGCGCAAAGTCATCGTCCTGGATCCTTCGCAGAGCGTGCTGCGGGAACTTCTGCTCATCAAAGTCCATGCGGACGAGACCAACCGAGCGGCGATCCATGAGATCGCGAACATCTATAAAGCCAAAATCATTGATCTGTCCATCGGTGCCATGACCATGGAACTGACCGGAGAACCTGACAAGATCGATGGTTTCATGGAGATCCTGGGTCAGTACGAGATCCTGGAACTGTGCCGGACAGGTATCACCGCCATGGAACGTGGCTCGGATTTCCGTGCCAGGCTCACGGACGGGCAGGAGCGCGCGGTATGATGAGGGAAATCACGAAGGATCCTTTCGTTTTCGACCCCAAGCAGGTGCCTTTCGACAGCTGTCATGCTTCGAACATCGCCCTGCTGGCCGATGGGCGGCTGACCGCCGTCTGGTTCGCGGGCACGCAGGAAGGCGCAGGAGATGTGGCCATCTGGCAGTCCATCTATGATGGATTCCGCTGGCAGGCGCCGGAGATCGTGGCCAAGGATGATGAAACGGCGCACTGGAACCCGGTCCTGTTCCAATATGGTGGCAACCTGCTGCTGTTCTACAAAGTTGGTATGCAGATCCCTTCCTGGCATACGCACGTCAAGGACCTGAACAATGGTACGGTACGCGAGATCGACAACATGGGGCCGGTACGGACCAAGATCTGCATCGCGTCCGATGGCAGGCTGCTGGCCGGGGCTTCCACGGAGGATGGCCCATGGGTCAGCTATTGTGATACCTCGACAGATGATGGCCAGACCTGGACCCGCAGCGAGGCGCTGCGCCTGATGGAAGAAGGACAGCCGGTCATGGAAGCACGCCGCGGTCTGATCCAGCCTTCCATCTGGGAAAGCGAGATGGGCGTCTATCACATGCTGATGCGCAGTACCGAAGGGTGGCTGTACCGGTCTGACAGCAGCGACGGTGCGACCTGGAGCGTGCCTGAGCGTACGGAGATCCCCAACAATAACAGCGGTTTCGATGTGGTCAGCCTGGGACTGGGCCGTCTGATCCTCTGCTGCAACCCGGTCAGTGGGAACTGGGCCAAACGCACGCCCCTGGTCCTCATGTCGTCCGAAGACAATGGAGGGACATTTGAGACCATCTGCACCCTGGAGGATGCACCGGGTGAGTATTCCTATCCCTCCTTGCTCCACAATGAGGGCCGATTGTATGTTTCATATACCTATAACCGCAGGAGCATCGTCTGCCGGGAATTTGAGTTATAAATGGTGAAAAAATGGCACATAAAAGTGAAATGACGGAACTGACCGTGGGATGCGCGCTGTATGATGGAGGACGGATCCTGCTGCAGCAGAGCAAGTACCGGGAATGGGCCGGACTGTGTCTGCCGGGCGGCCACCTTGAACCGATGGAATCCATCGTGGATGCGGTCGTGCGGGAGATGCGGGAGGAAACCGGCCTTACGATCCTGGATCCTGAACTCTGCTGTGTGAAGCAGTTCCGCAATGGAGAGGGTGAACGCTACATCGTCTTTCTCTTCAGAGCACACGCGTACAAGGGCACGCTGCGGGATTCGGTAGAAGGCCACAACGCCTGGTACGAGCGGGACAAGTTGTCGGACTACAAGCTGGTCGAGGATCTGGAAGACCAGCTGCAGGCGATGGAAAGTCCACGGATCAACGAATTCCTGCGTATCGAAAAGGAGGGCATATGGCATTCCGATTACAGATAAAGCAGTGGAAGCTGGCCGTCCTCTGGCTCGGCCTCATCTTCCTTCTGACCGGATGCGGAGGGTATACCGACGCAAGTGTCCGGATCCCCTCCGGCTGGGGAGAATATGCAGCGGATCCGCTGACTTTCAAGTTTGAAGCCGGCTGGCACGAAGAAGACGCGGATGCCATGGCGCAGTCGATCAACAGCGGCACCGGCTTGTTCGGCCTGAAGACGACTGCCCAGGTCGTGAAGGTCTTGGCTTCACCCAGACGTGAGCAGGGAACGATCGATTACCTGACGATCAGCTGCTATACGACGGGCCAGGATGTCACTGCGGAGGATCTGGAAGCCACGATGGATGATCTGAACGGTATGAGCCGTACGATCAAGAACCAGGCCGGTCTCTACGCCGACGTGGAGCAGAACGCTCGCATCCGACATTATGGCAGCGTCGACGCATTGACCGTCGCTTACCGTCTTAGCAATGATGAGACCACTTGTATGATCCAGTTGGCCCTCATCCCCTACGAACAGTACATCTTCCAGATCGCCCTCTGTGATTTCACACAGCAGGAAGATAATGACTATCTGGAAGCAATACTTACATCTTTGATCATCAATGAGGAGAAAGAATCATGAGAAACCTACCCACCACCTATGATCCGAAGGACGTGGAAGAGCGTCTGTACACCAATTGGGAAGCACAGGGGTACTTCCGTGCCGATCCGGATCCGGAAAAGAAGCCGTTTACGATCGTGATGCCGCCACCAAACGTTACGGGGCAGCTGCACATGGGACACGCGCTGGACAACACCATGCAGGACATCCTGATCCGCTTCAAGCGCATGCAGGGCTACAACGCCCTGTGGCAGCCCGGTACCGACCACGCCAGCATCGCGACAGAGGTCAAGGTCATCGAGCAGCTGAAGAAGGAAGGCATCCCGAACAAAGAAGTCCTGGGTCGAGAAGGTTTCCTGAAACGAGCTTGGGAATGGAAAGAAGAATACGGCGGACGCATCATCAAGCAGTTGAAGAAGATGGGCTCCTCCGCGGACTGGCAGCGGGAGCGCTTCACCATGGACGAAGGCTGCAACAAGGCCGTAGAAGAGGTCTTCGTACGCTTGTACGACAAGAACTGGATCTACAAGGGATCCCGCATCATCAACTGGTGCCCGGTCTGCCAGACCTCCATCTCCGACGCGGAAGTGGAACATGAAGAGCAAGCCGGTCATTTCTGGCATATCAAGTACCCGATCGTGGGTGAGGATGGATTCGTAGAGATCGCGACCACCCGTCCGGAGACCATGCTGGGCGATACCGCCGTGGCCGGCAACCCGGAAGATGAACGTTACACCGACCTTGTGGGCAAGATGCTCGAACTGCCGTTGACCGGCCGTCAGATCCCGGTGATCGCCGACGCCTACGTCGACAAGGAATTTGGGACCGGCTGTGTGAAGATCACTCCGGCCCATGACCCGAACGACTTTGAAGTGGGCAAGCGTCATGAACTGGAGGAGATCAACATCCTCAACGATGATGCCACGATCAACGAGCAGGGCGGCAAATACTGTGGTATGGACCGCTACGAAGCCCGTGCGCAGATCGTAAAAGACCTGGAGGAATTGGGCCTGCTGGTGCGTGTGGAAGACCATGTGCACAACGTGGGTACGCATGATCGCTGCCATACGACCGTAGAACCCATGATCAAGCCCCAGTGGTTCGTGCGTATGAAGGAAATGGCCGAAACCTGCCGGGAGGCGCTGGAAGACGGCCGTCTGACGCTGGTGCCGGAACGCATGAATAAGATCTACCTGAACTGGATCAATAATATGCGCGACTGGTGTATCTCCCGTCAGCTGTGGTGGGGCCATCGGATCCCTGCCTACTACTGCGATGACTGCGGCGAGACCGTGGTCCATAAGGGCGGGGCTCCTGCGGTCTGCCCGAAGTGCGGCGGTACGCACTTCCATCAGGATGAAGATACCCTGGACACCTGGTTCTCTTCCGCACTGTGGCCGTTCTCCACCCTGGGCTGGCCGGAAGAAACCGAAGCTCTCAAGTATTTCTATCCGACCGACGTGCTGGTGACCGGATATGATATCATCTTCTTCTGGGTCATCCGCATGGTCTTCTCTGGTATCGAGCAGACAGGCCAGGTGCCGTTCCACACGGTGATCTTCCATGGCCTGGTGCGCGACGAGCTGGGCCGTAAGATGAGTAAATCCCTGGGCAACGGCGTGGATCCGCTGGAGGTCATCGAACAATATGGTGCAGACGCGCTGCGCTTCACTCTGGTGACGGGCAACGCGCCGGGCAACGACATGCGCTATTCAGAGACCAAGGTGCAGGCCAGCCGCAACTTCGCCAACAAGATCTGGAACGCGTCCCGGTTCATCCTGATGAATCTGGATGAGGATCTGCCGGAGACCGTACCTGCGGAGGATCTGGAAGCGGCCGACCGCTGGATCCTGTCCAAGGTGAACGATCTGGTCCGTGACGTGACCGACAACATGGAGAAGTACGAACTGGGTCTTGCTGTGGGCAAGCTCAACGACTTCTTCTGGGATGAGGTCTGTGACTGGTACATCGAGATGGTCAAGTCCCGCCTGTACGGTGAGAAGGGTACGTCCCGCACCACCGCGCTGTGGACACTGAAAGCCGTCCTGCGTACCGCGCTGAAACTGCTGCATCCGTACATGCCGTTCATCACCGAGGAGATCTTCTCCTATATCTGCCCGGAGGAAGGCTCCATCATGATCTCCGACTGGCCGGTCTATCAGGAAGCCTGGAACTTCCCGGCCGAGGAAGAAGAGATCTCCGTCATGAAGGAAGCGATCCGTGCCATCCGCAATATCCGTGCGACCATGAACGTGCCGCCGAAGACCAAAGCGACCGTATATGTGGTGACCACAGATGCCCATGTGGCGGACATCTTCCGCCGCGGCGCCGGTTTCTTCGCGCCTCTGTCCTTCGCGGATCAGGTCATCGTGCAGGAGGACCGCACCGGCCTTTCTGAGAGCGCGGTGCAGATCCCATTGCAGAACGGTTCGGCCTTCATCCCGTTGGAGCAACTGGTGGATCTGGACAAAGAGCGTGCCCGTCTGAACAAAGAAAAGGACCGCCTGGCTGGTGAGATCGATCGTGCGGAGAAGAAGCTCAGCAACGAACGCTTCGTTTCCAAAGCGCCGGCCAACGTGGTCGAGGAAGAAAGAAATAAAGTTGTGAAATACAATGCCATGCTGCAGGAGGTCGTCACGCAGCTGGCTCGACTGGGGTAAAATGACAGAACGTTTTACAGAAGCCGTCCAATGGTTGGAAGATGTGCCCCGTTATGGGCATAAGGACGGACTGAATAATATGCTGCGCCTCATGGACCGCCTGGGACACCCGGAACGGCGCCTCAAGGTGATCCATGTGGCCGGTACCAATGGAAAGGGCTCCTGCTGTGCCATGCTGCAGCAGATCCTGATGGAATCGGGATACCGGGTCGGTATGTTCATTTCGCCGCATCTGGTGGATTACCGGGAACGCATCCGCATCGACCATGATCTGATCGATCCGGAAGACTTCGTTTCATATCTGGACCGGGTCCGTGCCGCCAATGAAACGCTGGTGTCGGAAGGATTTCCGCACGCGACGTTTTTTGAGTTCCTGACGTCCACGGCGTTGTTATACTTTGCCGATGCGCAGCCGGATTTCTGCATCCTGGAGACCGGCGTGGGCGGGCGTCTGGACGCAACGAACATCATCGAGCAGCCGGTCTGCTGCCTGATCACATCCATCAGTCTGGATCACACGCGGGTCCTGGGAAATACGTTGGAGGAGATCGCGGGGGAAAAGGCCGGCATCATGAAAGCCGGCGTACCGGTGGTCATCGCAAAGGAGCCGAACTGTGTCACGCAGGTCCTGCGGCAGAAGGCGGAGGAGAAGACCAGTCCTTTATACATGGCAGCTCCTGCCTGTTTCCTGACACGGGATGGACAAGGATATAGTTTGTCACTGCAAGGGGCGTATCAATATGATAACGCGGAAGCGGTGCTTAAGACCGTCCGAGTCCTGCGGCTGACGGGGATATCGATCCCCGAAGAGGCGGTGGCTCGAGGACTAGAGCATACGATCTGGCCCGGCCGCATGCAGCGTATCTGCGTTGGTGAAGGGACCTTGATCCTGGACGGTGCCCATAATCCGGACGCTGCCAGACGCCTGGGACAGTGGATCGGTTCGCAGGAGGAACCTGTGCAGGTGCTGCTGGGCGTGCTCAGCAAAAAGGATTCCAGCGGTGTTCTTTCCGGGATCCTCTTAGGGAAAGAAAAGATCACCCGGATGCTTTGTACACCGATCCCCGGAGAGGATTCGGTGGATGCCGAGATGCTGGAGACGATGATACAGCGGCAGGTGCCCTGCATCCCCTTCCCGGACCTGAAAGCGGCGGTCGATGCGGCTGCCGGGACACGCGGCACGACGATCGTGTGCGGGTCTTTGTATCTGATCGGTGCGGTATTGGAATATATCGAGCCTTGGATAAGAAAATAGGAGATTTGTATGTTTTCATTCAACGAGGAATTAAAGTGGTACGAACCCGGCCTGGAGACCGTGGAAGCGTCTTTGTCGGGTGACGAGCAGAAGGACCTGGTCGAACTGATTCAGCTGATGCTGAAGGCCAGAGCCGGCGGTCTCGCGGAAGAGATCGCTTCCAGCAAGAGTGGTGAAGAAGGTACACAGCTGGCCATCGAGGATGCACTGGAAAGCCCCGGGAAAGAAGCAAAGGCAGAAGTGGAAGCAGAAGAAGCAGACGAAACAGAAACTGAGGAAGCAGCGGAAGTTCCGGAAACGGAAGAGCTGGAACCTTCGGAGGAACTGTCACTATGAAATGCCCATTTTGCGGCAAGCATTCAGACGCGGTGATCTGTCCCTTCTGCGGCATGGACAAAAGGCTGGAGGAGCGCATCCGGCATACAGCCGACGCCTTCTACCGTAAGGGATATCAGGCGGTGACGGCTGGAGATCTGTCCGGTGCGGGTCGTTATCTGGACCAGGCTCTGTTCTATGATGGGAAGGATACAAAAGCCCTGAATCTGCGTGGGTTGATCTACTACCATACCGGAGAGATCGGTGAGGCACTGGGCTTATGGCATCGCAGCCTTGAGGTCGACGACCGGTCCGAGAACCGTGCCCACATCTATCTGGACGATCTGGACAAGCACAGCTCCCGCCTGCATTCCAAACAGGAAGCCGTGCGTCTGTACAATGAAGCCCTGGAGCAGGTACGTTCCGGCAGTCTGGATTTTGCGATTGCCCGCTTGCGGAAGGCGGTCTCCTTGAACCGCCACCATATCAAGTCCCAGCTGCTGCTGGCCTTGTGCCACATCGAACAGAAGCACTATAAGCAGGCGCTGAGTGCGCTGGATCGTGTCACGCATATCGATCCGCTGCATCCGATCGCGGCCAGATACCGCCGCTGGATCACGGAACTGGCCGAGCAGGGCCATACCGATGCGGAAGATGATGACGTGCAGGATATCAGCGAGCACGCACGCGTACGCCGTGCCATGGTGGAGCCTGACCTGACCGAGATCTTCGGTACGGGCAAGAACAAGAAAGTGTCCTTGCGCAACTGGCACTCGGCGGTCGGTCAGATCATCATGTTCGTACTAGGCGCACTGTGTATGTACGCTTTTGTATATACCTTAAAGATCCCGGATGAACTGGCCAATCTGCGCCGCTCCAACGCGGAACTGCAGGAGTCGGAAGAGCAGCAGGCTGCATCGCTGGAGCGCGTGCAGCAGGAACTGCTCAAAGCCCAGCAGTACGAATATGAGGCCGAGCAGAAGAACTCCGAAAATGAACGTAAGGTCAAGGAACTGGAAGCCCAGGTCGCGGAACTTTCCGATATGGAACTGAGCGATGCTTTGGCTAAGGCCGTGCTGGCGCATCTGGACGGCCGTGATTCGGAGATGATCCTGCTCTTAGCCGATATCGATATCAATGATCTGGAGAATTCCAGCCGTGATCTATACGAAGCCTTGATGGGTTCGATGACGGAAAACGTGGATGGCATGTATTATGATGGCCGTTATGATTATTTCCAGGCAAAGGATACGGAGGACGAGGCCGAGCGGGAGCGTCTGCTGAATTCCGCGTACGGCGCACTGAAGATCGCTATGGAGTTCTCGGAGCCCATGACTTCACAGAAGTACTATGCCAGCTACTATTTCGCAGATACCTGCATGATGCTCGGACGGTATCAGGAAGCAGTCAATGCGTCTCAGGAACTGCTGGATACCTATATTGCGCGTGACGAGTTCTATGATGACACCGTATATTTGAACGAAGAAGCACGTGCCGCTTTGGGAGGCTGAAAATGAAACAAGGAAGATTCATCGTGCTGGAAGGCCTGGACGGTTCCGGCAAGAGCACCGCGGCTGAAATGCTGAAACAGGCATTGGCGCAGCTGGGCAGTGCGGAACCGCTCCTGACCCGCGAACCCAGCGACGGTCCGATCGGACGGTTGATCCGCCAGGCATTGACCCGGGAGATCACGTTGGACCCTAAGACCTTCACGTTGTTGTTCGCAGCCGACCGGTATGAGCATGTCCGAAATGAAGTCCTGCCCGCACTGGCGGAGGGGCACGATGTGCTCTGCGACCGTTATTACTTCTCCAATCTGGCCTATCAGGGTGACGTGGCGCCTTTCGAGACCATTCTTGGTTTCAACAGTCTGGCGCGCGATACGATCACCCCGGACATCGTCTTCTTTATCGATACGCCGCCGGAAGAGTGCATGCGCAGGATCCATAGCGGCCGTAACGTGGAGGATGAGCTGTTCGAGAGGATCGATAAGCTCAAAAGCGTACAGTCCTTATATATGGCGGCTTTTGAGCGGTTAAAGGAAGAAGAAAATGTCATCTGCATCGATGGGATGCTGCCGCCGGAGGGAGTCTGTGCGGAAATGATGTCACATCTGCAGAAATAATTGTTGACAAGCAGAACAGACTGTGTTATTATATCTGATGCAAAACAAGCAGAAGGTCCGCTTCTCACCTATGCACAAAGGGTGACATGGGTTCATAACGTACTACATCAGGCACAGGTTGTGTTGTGTCTGTCCATGCAGGAAATTTGTCAAGCGGATCTATGTAGATCCGCTTATTTTGTATCTGCGAACGGTCCTACGGCCGTATCGTCACAAACATGACATGGAGGTATCCGACAATTAGCGAGTTAATGATCAACGAAGAGATTCGCGATCGCGAAGTCCGGCTGATCGATGAGAATGGAGAACAGCTGGGTATCGTCACATCCAAAGAAGCTTTGGATATGGCACATGAAAAAGACCTGGACCTGGTCAAGATCGCCCCGCAGGCCAATCCGCCCGTCTGCAAGATCATGAATTACAGCAAGTATCGCTTTGATCAGAACAAACGGGAGAAAGAGGCACGCAAAAAGCAGAAGATCGTGGAAGTCAAGGAAGTGCGTATGACGCCCAACACCGAAGAACACGATCTGAATACTAAAGTGAAGAGCGCGGTCAAGTTCCTGAAGAACGGGGACAAGGTCAAAGTTTCTGTGCGCTTCCGCGGCCGGGAACTGTCCCGCACCGAGATCGGAAAAGTCGTCCTGGATCAGTTTGCCGAGCGTATCTCTGAATTCGGAGATATCGACAAGGCGCCGAAGATGGAAGGACGCAGCATGGTCATGTTTGTATCACCCAAACGTCAGTAAAAATATCATAACAGGAGGAAGTCACAATGCCGAAGTTTAAAACGAAGAAGTCTGCAGCGAAACGCTTCAGCGCAACGGGTACCGGCAAGCTGAAGAGAATGAAAGCTAATAAGAGCCACATTCTGACCAAGAAAACCACCAAGAGAAAGCGCGGCCTGCGCCAGGCAACTCTTGAGGATAAGACGAACGAGAAGGTAATGAAGAAGATCCTGCCGTATCTGTAATGGGATCATTGCAAATATGAGCAAACTTTTAGGAGGATAAGAATATGGCAAGAGTTAAAGGTGCTTTGAACGCACGTAAAAGACATAAGAAAGTTCTGAAACTGGCTAAGGGCTACTATGGTGCCCGTTCTACGCAGTATCGTACCGCGAAAGCAGCGGTCATGCGCGCACAGCGTTCCGCATACGTCGGACGCCGTCGTAAGAAGAGAGACTTCCGCAGACTGTGGATCGCCCGTATCAACGCGGCCTGCCGTCTGAACGATATTTCCTATAGCCGCTTCATGTTTGGCCTGAAGCAGGCCGGTGTCACCCTGAACCGTAAGGTTCTGGCTGACATTGCTGTCTACGATGCAGAAGGCTTTGCCAAACTGGTCGAGACCGCGAAAGCGAATCAGTAATAAAAAACGCACCCTCTGAAAAAACGCAGCCAAGCTGCTGACCATTTTCAGAGGGTGTGTTTTTTATGGTTGTCTGGGACGGGAGTAGAGCGTAATAGGTGGGCTTGCTTTAGGGGAGATGAGTTGATATACTTTTGACAAGATAGGTTTCAGGAGGTGGATGTGATGCAGGAGCGGAGCAAGGTCATGTTTTTGCCGGGGGAAACGCTTAAGGAGCGGTTGAAGAAAGCGGCTCATGTAACACCGAGTGCTGAACAGATGCGGTGGATGGATAAGGAATTGACCATCTTCCTTCATTTTGGTATGAATACGTTCAATGGACGGCAGTGGGGCAATGGCACGGAAACATTGTCAGATTACACGCCCACTGCGTTGGAGCCGGAACAATGGGTCAGAGTCTGTGCAGAGGCTGGTTTCAAACATATCATTACCACGTTGAAGCATCATGACGGATTTTGTCTGTGGGATACGGATTCTACTGATTTTTCAGTTAAAAACACAGAGTATCCCATGGACGTGGCGCAGGAACTCTCCGCTGCCTGCCATAAGTATGGTGTGGGTTTTGGCGTCTATCTTTCACCTTGGGATATGCATCAACGGGAAGCCGGGATCTGGCCGACAGAAAGATATAATGATCTGTTCCTGCAGCAGCTGGAAGAATTGCTGACGCACTATGGTCCGGTGGAAGAACTCTGGTTCGATGGTGCCTGCGGCGATCATCCGATCTGGCAAAAAGTGCCTTGCTATCAGACGGATCAGTGGTATGAGATGATCCATCGCCTGCAGCCTTCCGCAGTCTACAGGATGTATGATCCTTATTTCTTCACGGATGAAGAAGGCTGGAGGCAACTGCAGGAAGGAAAGGGTCAAATCAAGTGGTCCGGCAAAGCGGTGCGCTGGGTCGGTAACGAAGAAGGCCGCAGCCGTGCGGATGAGTGGAGCGTACAGCCGGTGTCCGAGCGCATGATCGCGCAGAATGCGGTCTGGCCGGATCTGGGCGATATCAAATACTATGAACATGCGGTAGGAGCCGTTTGGTATCCGGTCGAAGTCAATACGACGATACTGAATCAATGGTTCTGGAATCCGGAGACGTCAAAGGTCAAAAGCCTGGATCGTCTGATCGATACATACTACCAGTCCGTAGGCAATAATGGCGTTTTGCTGCTGAATCTGAGCCCGGATCGGACGGGGAGGATCCCGAAGGATCAAGTGCATCGGCTCATGGAACTTCGGCAGTTTATGGATGCAACTTTCTGCAGGAATCTTGCGGAGGATGCTTGTGTGACTGTGATGCAGTCCGGGAAAGCGGAAGACGCTGGGGTGATCCTGACTGAAGATCAAGATGAGTTCTGGGAGGCAAGATCCGATTGGGATCTGGAGAAGGATACGAGTTCCTTCGAGATCATTTTGCCAGAGAAGCGAGAATTTGATCAGGTCATGGTGCGGGAGCATGTACAGGAAGGCCAAAGGGTCGCGGAATGGAGTTTTTCTGTATGGGAAGACGGTGCGTATCATGAAGTCGTGCGCAAAGGGGCAGTCGGAAGGAAAAGCATCCGAAGATTCCAGAGGGTCTGTACAGACAAGGTCTTACTAACGATCCATAAGAGTTTTGATGCGCCGCAGATCTCTGGATTTGGTTTGTATCTGACACAAAAGCCAGAGAGTGAAGAGCAGGAGCAGGTGATGGATTTGAGTGCGCTTGTGGCAGCAGAGCTGCCGGATGACGCGGTTACAGGCGTGTCCTATCGCTTATTCAGGGGCGGACGGCAAAGCGCGGCGCAGATCGATCCTGACGTTGAAAAGCATGGAGAATCCGGACATCTTCCGCGCCTGGATCCGGAGCTGCTGGACAGAAGATCTGACTATCATGCGGAGTTTACGGGGTGGCTGGAAGTGTTGGAAAGCGGGACCTATCGTTTTGAACTGAGCAGTGTTGATGGCGCGATGCTCTGTCTTGCGGGGCGACTCTGCGTGGATAATGACGAGCCGCACGCTTGGAGAGGTGTCAGCAGAACACTGCGCCTGGATCAAGGGTACTATCCCTATCGTCTGCTGTACACCAGTTTCCGTGGAGAAGCCGCCTTTGCGTTGGATCCGGATGCGGACCACGCGGATCCAGAGAAAAAACGTGTCAGGGTTTTGTAAGACCGATATTGGATCAAAAAGCGTGTGAAAAACCAAAGCTATCATTTTTCACACGCTTTCTCGTTTCCAGCAGCAAAATACCATGGTTTGACACTGGAAAATCCTATCTCATAGGACCTCAAAATCGGTCTTGTCATGCCTTATAGTAGAAAAACAGTTTCGAGGCATGTATTTGTTTTTGATGAAAACATACGAATACCCACCTTCTGGAGTTTTCATTGCCAAAAGGTGGGTATCACGAGGGATCCATCTATGGACTGGTACCCACCTTCTGGATCATTTCATAAAAAAGGGCATGTAGGACAGTGGGCGAAACGCCTGATCCATACATGCCTTTTTATACTTTTTAAAGATAGCGCATGAAAAGCAATCAAAAACAACTTGATCGATGCATGCTTTTTTGCAGAATAAGGGCTCTATACATGAAATGCTCCGGAAAACCAGACATTTTTGATGGAAACGTGTTTCCGGGACGCTTTTCATTTCACGAGTTTACTCTTTAATCATTTGCAAGTGATCGTGATGCTTGCGTCCGGCAGTCCTTCTGCGGAAACTGTCAAAACGATCTCAGAGGGCTCTCGTGCAGCGCGCAGGACGGCCAGGGCATACCCGCCGAAGACATTGCGTTCATTGGTATAGTTCTCTTCCGTGCAGGGATTGGCAGAGCCGAGGGCTAAAAGTTCACCACCTACAGCTTCCGCATGGACCTGGATATCATCGCAGATCACGGTACGGCCTTCTGCGTCGGCGATGCGGATGGTAACATAGCTTAAGTCCATGCCATCGGCTGCGATCTGTGCGCGGTCCGGCTCCAGCAGGATCTGCGCTGGTGCGCCACTGGTTTCAAGAGCCGTGGATACGCTTGGCACACCGTTCCGGTAGGCAACGGCTTCCACTTTGCCCGGCTGATACGGAACCGTGAGGAAGGCCTGATACTTTTCTACGGGCGCTTTACCGGCAGAAACGCCGTTGACGATGAATTCGACTTCATCGGCATCGGCATACGCTTCCAACTGTACCGGCTGACCGATATGCTCTTCCTTGAAGGTCCAGGTCGGGCGTACATCCTGCCAATGCCAACCCATGCCATAGAACGGCACACCCGTTTTCTCAGGCGGAGTAGTGAAGAGGTAGATCCCCTGATCGAGCCCCCAGACGATGCCGCGATAATAGCTTTGCGGCCGACGTTTCAGGTCCAGATCCAGGTCGCCCTGATAGCAGGAGAGCCATGGCCAGCTGCCGACCAGACCGCGGAATCCCCCGCCGATATCCCAGATCACGCGGCCGGCACCGGCTTCGCCCAGATTGTCCGTCGCGGTCCAGGTGAAATCACCGATGCAGTTGTCATTGTCCAGGACGGCCTGCCAGTAATCGTACATATGCCAGCTCTGCGTTTCCGTTGCATGGATCACGCGTTCCGGATGTTTCTTCGCATCGATCTCATAGCGCGGCCACAAATAATTATAACCTGAGATATCCAGGGCAGGGATCGTATCTTTCGTACCTTCATCCCAGTAATCATAGTCGCCGATATGGCCGTTGGAAACCTTGCGATTCTTCAATTCATCACTCATATCAGTGGTATGCATCATGCGGACGTTCTGTCCCTTCGGTGCCACAAAGTGGTTCATGGAAGAAGAAACCGGGCGGGTGGGGTCCAGAGACCGTACATAGTCTGCCTGTACTTTGGCCCAATAAGCACCGTCGGAATTGCCGTTCATCTCGTTGATCTCGTTGCCGATGCTCCAGCAATATACGCAGGCGTGGTTGCGGTCCCGCTTGACCATGGCTTCGGTATCTTTCTGCCACCACTGTTCAAAGTACAGGTGATAGTCTCTGGCATTCTTGGCGACGCGCCACATATCGAAACTTTCATCCAGTACGTACATGCCCAGACGGTCGCAGATCTCCAACAGGACTTCCGATGGGGGATTGTGCGCACTGCGGATCGCGTTATAGCCGGCGTCTTTGAGTTTTTGGATCTTACGCTCTTCGGCACGGGGCAGCGCGCGGGCACCTAACAAGGCGTTATCATGATGGATGCAGCCGCCGCGCAGCTTCACGGAAACACCGTTGACACGCATGCCCTGCTTGCTGTCGATCTCGATCTTGCGTACACCAAAAGCGAATGTATGGGTGTCGAGGATCGTGTCGCACTCATATAGTTCCAAAGCGACCGCGTATAGGTTCGGCTCGTCGGCGCTCCACAGCTTGGGCTGATCCAAGGTAAAAGTGAAGGAGAGGAGCGTCTTGCCTTCGAAGGCATGGACCGTTCGTTCCGCTACGATGGCACCATCAAAGAGGGCTTTTAAGCACAGATTTCGCTCAGAGGCTGTATTCGTGATGCCGATCTCGGCTTTGATCACGGCGCGCTCCGCGGAGGCGTCTTCGGTATACAAAAAGATGTCCCAGGGGTTCAGGTAGGCTGTGCCGCCCACCAGAAGAGAGACTTCACGATACAGGCCGCCGCCGGAATACCAGCGGCTGGAAGGCTGCACGCTGTCCGTCGAGATGATCAGCGTATTATCCTCTTGGATGTATGGTGTCAGATCGACCTGGAAAGGTGTGTAACCGTAGGGGTGCAGAGCCAGCAGGTCACCATTGAGGGTGACTTCCGCGTTCATGTAAGCACCATCGATGTTCAGCAGCACGGTTTTGTCTGCCCAGGCAGGATCTGCCGGGAAATTCTTGGTGTAGACACCGCGGCCGGCCGGATAGAAGCCGGTGGAGGGGCCGCTTTCCGCCTTGGGATCGCGTGCCTTGGAAATGATGAAATCATCCGGGAGAGAGACGGCGTCTCCCTGGACCTGAGGAGCACCGGGAAAGCGCCTGCCGCCTTCGGAGCGCGTCCAATCAAAGTTAAAGGGGATCTTCTGCATAGGGACCTCATT
>JAEEGL011821884.1_pt1 | contig 18356 bp, 10 predicted proteins | sample 9134231 | NCBI WGS metagenome assembly JAEEGL01 (sample SAMN16246548, study PRJNA631951) | gut metagenome | biome: gut microbiome; feature: rumen; material: fiber-attached | host: Bos | place: Iran: Karaj | collected 2018-10 | reverse complement strand
TCCAAATCGAGATGAAATTCACCGCTTGGAAAAAGAAATTCAAAATCAAGGAAGTGCCCATCATCTTCACCGACCGCAAACAAGGCTCGTCAAAAATGAGTAGCGGAATATTCGGCGAGGCTGTTTGGGGCGTGCTTAAAATGAAGGTGCGGAGTTGGTTCAAGAAATATTAGACTTCCTCCAACTTAACCATATCGTTCCTCAAAAACAAAGTGGTTCAGGAAGAACCCGAATGGGTGGAGTATCAGGGCAAACGGATTTATGAGGCGGTGATATGGTATGATTACTTATTGATATACCCTCTCACTCTCTCAATATCCACTGCGAAATTAAGATTTGCCGAGGATATTTCTCCCAATCCAGCTGATGTGATTCCAATTACTTCTCCGTATCGATTGATTAACGCACCACCGCTACTACCGTGGTCGATGGGGACGCTAATCTGAAGTTCGTAATCCTCGCCTCGACGGATTTGCGAAATTTCGCCCGACGAAAAGGTGTTGTCCAATCCAAGTGGCGAACCTATGGCATATACTTTTTCACCGACTTTTGGCGTGTGCGTCGACAGCGGAATGTAATTGACAGCTTTGGAGGTTTGAACATCAAAAACAATATAATCGTATTTTTGACTTTGGGCTACGATTTTGGAGATTTTGAGTTTGCGTCCGTCTGTCAGATGTATTTCCTCGCCGCCCAGCAATGTTCCTTTGAATACGTGGTAATTACTCACCGCCCGCCCTCTTGATGTTACAAAGAACCCTGAACCTTGATAACCGTTTTCTCCATCGGTGGTAAGTACATAAAAAACAGCAGAATTGCATCTTTCGTAAATTTGCTCTCCCAACAATGCAGTCGAAGTGTTTTTGTCTGTGTTTGACGGAGACTGAGTGTTTTGCTGTTTCGATGGTGGTTGTTGCTGAGGCGTTTCCGTCCTTACCGTCTGACGGCGCGACGATGGGCGTCTGTCGTGGCGGCAGGCGGAGAAAGTCAAAAGCAATAATATAACGAAAAGAGCAGTTCTCATTTGGTTTCCTCCAACGGTTTAATTTTAGGAATGATTTGGATGACAAAACGTTTGTTGAAAAACTCCTGTTTGTCGCGGTCTTCGCCATTAAGCCCCGAACCGCAAATCATAATTTCTGTATTGTATTTTCGTAAATCGATGCCATTTTGCAGCCATAAAGTATATAGGGCAAGCGCACGTTCGTAACTTAGTTTATACCATTGTGGTGAATCTTTATCCATTCGTAAATCTTCGCTGTTGGCACAATTGCCCTCCAATACCAACTGATATTTGAATTGTTTGTATTGTGAAAGTTTTTGCAAAAGGGCTTCGATTTCTCGTCCAACCTTTAGACTCTCATCTCTGTAATTCACTTTAATTTCAGAACTTAACGGCTGAAATATTTCACCAGTCAAACCTTTTGCAATGTACTTTTGTGATTTAGGAAGATACTTAAATGTCCCAGACGCTTGCAAGTCTTTGAATTGCAGTCGCAACTCATTCATTTTTTCCCAAATATCCTTCTGTTCCAAGAGTTCTTTGTTTTGTTCAGTTAGCTGCTGGGTTAGGTCTTCCAATTCCTTTGTTTTCTGTTTATGATAATTGTATAACACAACTATTATCAGAACAAAAAGCACCAACATAACGAAAAACAGGCTCGTCATCAAGTCTGAATAACTCGTCCAAAAGTATGATTCTTTTTTGTTTTTCATTTCTTTCCTTTTACTAATGTAACGATTATGCCGATGATGCCCGACCAAAATGCCATATGGACTAATATACTTTTGGTAACACTGTAATCCATATTAGCACTGATGATTTGACTTGCAATTACAACAGCAACACACGACAATAGTAACCACAGATTTGTTTGGGTTTCCGATGAATTCTGCGCTGTAACTTTAATGTGCGAAATTTTGTCATCAATGTGTGTGATGTCGTCCCTTAAATCTGCGTAGTTTTTCAAAACAGACTTCTCCAACTGTTGCATCTTGCTGTCCAACGCGCTCATTTTCTGCGGAATTTTCGCCAAGTCTGAACCTTTTACAATGTCTTCCTGACGACCCACAAAACGCATCATTTCATTGTTCTGATTCTCGAATTTTTCGGTGATTTCTTTGACTGCATTTTCGGTTTTGGACTCAAAATTGCCCGCAAGTTTGTTGAATTGACCGACGTGTTCTTTATCAATTTCATCAATCGTATTCAAAAACATTTTTTTGCGTTCTTCGACAGCCGAGAGTTCTGATTTGAAGAAATTGCCCATTTCTTCAAACATTCTTGTTCTGTCTTCGTTTTTATCAAGATGTTCGTTAAGTTGTCGAACGGAATCAACATAATCTTTTGAGGCTTCGAGAGTTTTGCCCAAATGCTCAATTTGCTCGGCTGAATCCTTCAATGATTTGTAAACCTTGACATTTGCTTTCGCCATTTCTGCGACGTTAAGATTGTTGATTACCTCGAATAATTCAGCCTGCGACTTACTTGTATCTGCTACAAGAGAAAGCGTTGTATTAAGTTTCTGTGTATTTTCAGCAAATTGTTCATTGAACTGAGATAATGCATTGCTCATCTTTTCTAATGCCACATTAACATCGGAAGACATATTTGGCAACAAATTCGCCTGAATCCAACTCAAAAATAGGTTCTTGCCCGAAGCGTTTTTCGCTTTTGCGTCTTTGAAGAAGAATGTCAGTATGGTGGTGAAAATAATTCCAAAGACACTTGCAATCATTGCTTTGGAAACATCGGAAAGGAGTTGCGTTACGGTTTCGGTATGTAGTTGCTCCTTTGAAGGTGTATTCGAAGCCACCTCATCCATTACATTAGTTACTGTTTCAGTCCCAAAAAGTTGGTTCAAATCCAAATCTCCGAGACCTAGGATGATACCGAACATCGTGCCGACCAAGCCCAAATAAAGAGTGGTTGGTACTTGTGACTGTATTTCCTCCTCGGCGGAATCACAGTTGCGCTCTGCAATGTCTTGCATCAGGTGGTAATCATTGGCTCGACTACCATTGTTGCGAAGATAGGAGTTGATACACTCTACAATCGTCCTGAAAATAATATTGGACGTTTTGGCATTGTAGCTTATGTTTCGACCCTCGTCAAGCGCGTAAAACGTGTTGAACACATTTTTTAACGTACTAATTTTCTTAATGATAGTTGCAAATATGTATATTTGCAGTGCTATGATTATAATTAATATTGCAACCATTTTAATATTTTTCTCTCGTTTTTGTTATCGTATTTTACGCATTACCAAACGAAGCCCATAGGTCTCGTCACATTTTTCCGGTTTTACTTTTTCACAGTGTGTATTTCTGCAAAATTTTTCACCACTATTGCAATTGCCACCATGTAAACCTTTTTCTTTGCCGAACGAAGTTTCACACCATTCATAAACATTGCCTGTCATATTGTAAAGATTGAAATTATTGGGTGATTTTTCATTGACAGGTATAGTTGTTTTATTAATTCCGAAGTGTGCATATTTTTTAAGTTCACTAAAATTATTCGTCCCGCTATAAAGATTCTTGTATCCATCGCTTGCTGCATATACCCATTCTATTTCATTAGGGAGACAGAAACGATAACCCGATGGCAAAGATTTTTTTATTTCATCGTTGTCATTCAGTTTTTCGACAAATGCGTTTGCATCATTCCATGAAATATTACCTATCGGATAATTACATCCCTCTTTTAACTGTTTTTTCATTTTCATACCCAATGCTTTCCATAACTCTTGGGTAACTGCTGTCTCGCCGATATAGTAATCTTCGATTGTGATTTCTTGTTTAGGGAAATGTTGATTGCCTATAACGGAGCGACATGCTATATGTATGAATACCATTTTGAATTGCACACCCTTGACAATAAAGCCCCCATCACTACACATAGGATGCTCCTTGGCTTCAAGTTCTTGTTGTAATTTTTCGTTTTTTTCTCTTAGTTCCTTTATTAGTTTTTCGAGATTTTCAATTTTTTTAGGCATCTCTTTGTTATTCATTAATTCTTGCACATATTTTTTTAGTGGAACTATCACATCTTCGAAATGATTATAGTGTCCATCATTAATTTGACATTTCTTACCTCTGTTAAAATTTCTTGTGTAAAGATAGATTGACGCTAATGGGTCTATATATTGAATTTCATATAAAATACCCATATCAGACTCACTTTTAGGTAATCTTTTTAATTTTTTCAACTCTTCTTTATACTTTTTTTTGTATTCAGCATATTTTTCTTTAAAGGGTAGATCCCCCACAGTTATTAGGAAAACACGGGTATCTACATTCCCTTTCTTGGAAATCAAACACCATTCGTACATACAATGAAGTGAATGTAAATATTTTTCACTCAATACCACTATTACTACATCTGCTTTTCCAATCTCGGCTTCTGCTTGAATAATGTTTCCACGATATGGGCATAAATTTTCTTTGTCTCGGGCATATTCAATGCCGTTGGACCTGAGAAGATCGCACAATATATTTACTCCATCTTCAAGATGCTCGTAACCAGGGTGGTTATAATCATTCCATGCGTACGAAATATAAACCGGATTATTGGGATTGATTGTTTCCATCTTCAAATGATTGTTTAGTACAATTTCAATTTTGCCTTTTTTACAATTTTCCAACATTCATCAGCAGCGTCATAAACAACTTTGCCAGGTTCGATGGTTTTTATTTGAGACGAACTTTCTGGATCATCGTCATACAGCGCCGCAGAATCCAAAATCGAACTCCAATTTTTGATAGCCCTTGAACTATCACCGTAAAATTCAAAATCCGCCTCAGCGTCTTTGATGTTGAACATACGGTAATAACTTGAACTGCCATCGTAATTATTCTGAACACTAAGGAAACGACCTTTACTCAATTGACACAAGTACTTGTAAGTCTGTTTCTGTGGTTCTGTTGTTTTTTTTATGATGGGGGCTATGGGACCGGCATAGCTTGGAATATCAACACTTGTTCCAGGTTCCGCCTCTTTCTCTATTGGGTGGTCAGTCTGATTATCTTTTCGTATATCAGGTGATTTGGATTGTACCCTGTATCGCTCTTTTATACTTTGCATCTGATTATTCAGACTTGTATTTTGCATTTTAAGAGTGCGATTGTTATCTTTTAGAATAACAATTTTGCGACGAAGTTCTACAACTTTCTTTAGCAAATAGATTACTGCGCCAAGCAGCGACACAATAAACAGATACAATTTCCAATTGTCCCAAAACGATTGGTTGTTTTTTAAGCGCGCATTGTCAGCCTTTAATTTTGTATTTTCTTTCCTCAAATTTGCCGTATCATTTTTCAAGTTTTTGACTATTTGAGATATTTGACTCTTATTTTGATTGGATACATAGCTCAAAGGATTCCATACAAAAACACCTCCGTTATTTTTGGACGCAGCAGAGGTTGATTTACGATATAAAGGTGTAATCCTATTAACATACGTTTCTACAATATTGTTATAGGCTTTGCTGAAATCAGATTCATTGTTATTGATTCCTTTTAGATTGTTGAAATCAACACGATTGAATTTCAATTGCCTGATATCAGAATACAACTTTTGCACCTGTATGTTTGCGGAGTGGAAGTTGACCGTGTCGTTTTGCAAGTCTGCAATCAATCCGTCTAAAATTGCATTCCAATCCTGTTCGATTCTACTCTCATCCAATTCTTGGGCAATGCAAAATCGAACAGGCAACAACAATAGAGCGACTATAGCGAATAACGTTTTCATTTAGTTATTGTTTTCTGGATTCTTAAGCGTGTGTTTGTAGATTGCATCCATCAATGCGTGCAAAATACCAGGCATAGGGTAAAACAGCATTTGATCGTCAATCCTGTCTTCGTTGTTTTTCTCCCTGAGCTTTTTGTTGATTACAATCTCGGCGTATGACTTGATGTCGCGGTTGCAAACTTCACGCGCGATTTCAATCGTGCTTTTTTCTATACCAAAATCATCGGTGAAAGAAATGTTTTTGCCATCATTGAGTTCGAAAACAAAATCCAAAAATTTCATAGTTTCCGTTTCGATTTGGGCAACATGGTTGATTCTATTTTCTTCTTTTTCGAGATATTCGTATGTAACGGATTGCGAGTTTCCGATGTTGTCTGGGATTATTTTTGACTTTATTTGCTCAAAGTCATCCTTCTTGTTGTACATAACCGCACCAATTGACGTAGCCTCTTTGGGATTATCCATAAGGATAATTTCAAGACCATAGTTTGGATACGCACTGTCACCATTTATTTTTTCAAAAATCCTCTTGGTTAGTTTTTCCAAGGTGTGGGCATTGTCTGTCAATATTTTGACAGTTTTTGCACCGTTACCCGAAAAACCGATGTGTCTCGGCATATCGAAACCCTTGTCCTTCATTATCTGAGCCAAACGGTAGATTATCGCACAATAGAAAATCAAGAAGGTAATTTTCTGCGTTTGGTCGAGTTGAAGTTCGCGGAAGAAGTCTATTTCAATTCTCTTTTCCTTCAGCTCTTTGTTGTTGACAAGGGAGAAAAAGAACGACGCAACGTTGGCAGAGTTGCCTTCGTTTTCAAGGTTTTTCAGAATCCTTTGCAACATCGCGAGATTATTTGCTTTGAGTTTGTCAGAGATGCTCTTTAGAAATTGCTTGACAATACCGTTCAGCGAACCAGCATGACTTTCTTCCAAATCGCCAAAAATAGAATCAGCAGCAAACCGGAATGATGCAATGCCTTTTATTTCGCCATGATTGGCAATGATGATGTCCGTCGTGCCACCACCAATGTCAATTGTTGCGATGTTGTTGATTGCAGCGCAATGTGTGCTGTAGTAGTGATACGGTGCAATGGATTCGTTGACATCATAAAGATTGGACGTATTGCTGTTAAAGTATTTTTTGTACGCCTTATTCCAAATGCCGCTTATTAAGTTTTTACGGCTGATTGACATTGCCAGCGGATATGTCCAGAACACTTTTACTGTGTCAAGTTTTCCATTGTTGAGCAGAACCTTGTTGCGAAGAATGAAGAACAGCGATTCAATGTAGCACGAGAGAACGTTTTCATGCTCTTTCTCCGGTCGGTTTTTGCTGTTCCATTTGAGGTCAGTTTCCACTTTGTTGTAGTCGTAGCGCGCCTTCTTCTCGTATAAGAACGCAAAATTTGCTTGCCCCAAAGCAAAACAAGGTGTTTTCCAATCGAAATCACCAGCATAAAGTAATGCCGACCGCATAGGAAACATTGAAAGTTGGTTTTCGCCTACAAACTCAGGAATTACTTCCTGGTAGATACTTTCGCTGATATTCTCAGTGATGTCTTCTGAATTGAGTTGGATTTGCCTGTCGATATTCTCTATATCAAATGCTTTGGGTTGGTTGCGATCAATTTTATACACGATGTGTGTGTTTGACGTGCCGAAATCCACAGCGAATGTGAAATCCTTGTTGGATTGTTGACGCTTCATTATGGGCAAAACGATGCCCGAAGAAATTTCATCGGAAACACGAATGAATTCCAAATTGTAGCCTTCAATGTCAAAAACACGGTTCGCCACAAAATCCATATTGGACGTATTGCGTTGGCTACTTGGTACATTAGGAATTATTTGATTAGCAGGGCTGTAGAAACTTACGTTATATTCAGTCCTATAATCCAATGTAGAAAGCACAAACTTGTATTTTGCATCCGAATCGTTCGTGAAATGGATGTTGGGCATTAGCGCGAAAGCGACATCAGCCTTCTTTTCAACTATTGCACCGTCATTTTTGCCATTGGTTGTTTCGCAGCCTTCAATTTTCGGTTCATTGTTCTCAAAATAGATACGCTCATAATCAATTTTACCGCCTTTTACAGGTATGTGGAGGACTACTTTCACGCCACCAGTGTTCTTCCTGAACTCAATCATTCTATCGTTTACAACATCTTCGGCTGAGAAGTATTTGAAAAACAAATCTTTCAACGGCAAAAGAAAACTTGCTCTTTGCACCTCCTGGTTAGCATCAAAAAAAACCTGAGAATTAAGTTTGTAAGGCATCTTAATAATTCGGTCTTCAAGGAAGTCACTGATTGTCAAGTACGGAATCTGCTCGTAGGTCTGCGGAATACGACGTTGAGATACTTCTACCGTATCTATGTAAGGAGCAGGATTGTTGCCGTCCCATCTTCCATGAGTGAGCGTCATTTGACTATATTTTGATCCTGTAGTGCAAGGCAAAACAAGTGTGTTGTCATTAGGCAAACGCGTCGATTTGATTTTGAAATCACTGTCGTAATCAGTTGGAATTGGAGATTTTGAGTGATACTTCAATCCACTGATGATTTCCACAATGTTTCTTCCATCGGATGTTGACAAAACGCTATTGTTGTCAGTTGTCGCGTTATCGACATCGTCCTTGAGTTTGCTATCCAACCTTGCATAAGTAAGGTTGAGATATTCGTTGACTTCCGGAAATTTTGCCGCAAATTCGACAAACGAATTTTTCAAGGCGAAGATGTATTTTACAAACTCCTTGTCACGGTTGTAAAGAGGATTGTACTCAGCATCAAATGGGTAATCGGTGTTAAACGGAAGCTCCCTTGACACATAACTCAAATCGTTGGCGATTGAGAAGAAAAGCGTGGCAGGCGATGTCGCACCCAAAACATCAAACTCTGTCTTGCGTTTACTTCCTACGTAACCAAGAATAAAAATCCGCTGCATATCGTTGAAATTATAACCTGCAGCATCCTGGTCAAGATACATTTCAAGCGTATTGGCGAGAATGTTGTTGCCTCGTTTTTTAAGTTTGGCAATGTGTTCGTTTTTGTCCCAACAAATTATTTTCACGCGGTCGGAATAATTCTGTGCCTTGAAGAACAATTCACCAACGTCGAGACTGTCTGAAACCATCTTGTGAAAGATAGTCTGCCCGTCAAGTTGCTTGGATTCAGCGATATTTTTGAACGCCGACTTCACCAGGTCTATCCGAGCAAATGGCGACGGAATCGATGTGATTTCATGTTTGGCGGACGCACCGATAGGATCGTCAATCTGAGTGATGACATCCCTACCATAAACAGACGACTGCTGCCAATCTTCTATGGTGTCCACCCCGGAAGTATGTAGTCTTAATACTTTTGACATAATCGTTAGTTGTTAAATTTTGTTGTAACTGCTTGATTAGTTGCATTGAAGAACATACGCAAAAACTGTTCTTCATTTGGCTGCTTGTCGTTGATTTCACCATTGAGGTAATGGTCTATTAGCGCGTAAGATCCAAAACGCGAACCGTTTGGCGTTTCAGCATTTACTGTTTCAAAAACGTCGGATGTCGTCTTTTTCATATTAAATGGGCTGAAACCACGCTGCGTCATACCCATTTCGACAATCCATTCCTTAAATCCTTTACAGAACTCGATGATGTTTTTGAAATATTCTTTATCCAAAAACGCTTTGTCAATTTTGCGCGTCCTTGCCCACGGCTGATACTTTATCTCTTCTCTTATAGCATTATCGAAATACTTGATAGTCAAGTACATTTGAATAAGACGATTCTTGATGTTCGCATTGGTTTTGCTTGAAAGAGTGGCAAAGGTTACAACTGTGTTGTCAGACTTAATGCCAAACTCTTTGTGTATTGTTTGGCGCACATCTGGCAGAACAGACTTCTCAAAATCCAAAACTGCAAGAGCCGAAGCAAGTTCGATGAGATGCGCAGGATTCTTTTGACCGCTGCCGCCCTCGTGGTTTTCGAGCGTGTTTGTCACATTGTCTCCAATGTAATAAAGCACATCAAGCGAGTTATTGTTTGAAATGTTTTTTTCATAATATCCAAGAGCGGATTTCGTTTTGGAGACGAATGTTGACGAATCAATCTCACTGTTTTCGTCAGATTGCAGACTGAAATACGGAAGCACAGTTATTGCACCTATTTTCGCATTGTTTATAAGTGCATGATTCTTGATATTAGCATTGGTGCGGAGATTTTTCAACAACAATGGGAATCCGCTCGCGCCAGTGCCACCAAAAATCGACGAAATTATAAAAATCCTGTCACCTTGAGCGAAACTATTTGCTATGCTATCGAAGGCGGCTGAATCCGAAAATTGATTCAAGACCACAGAACCAATGTTTGGATTACCTTTGAAACCGACTTTCATATCGGATTCTAGGTTTTTCTTTGAGAACAATGCCGCACACAACGCCTTGTTTGCCTCATCCAATGAATTGTAACCGATGAACTCCTTGAATTTAACGTTCTGGGTATTGTTGATGTTTAGGCGGTATTCACCAATTACCTGCATAATCTCCGTCTTGAAAAACAAATCGTCGCTATTGTCGGGATAGTTGTTTTTCGCGCGGATTTTGGCGTAAAGTTTCATAAACTCCGTTGCCCTTGTGAGGTCGGCGGCGTCTTGGTCGGGGTCAATGATGACGGGGACGATGGTGCTGTTGCACTTGACACCTGCTGCCAAGAGCATCGTCAAGGCTTTCAGAACTCTTGAACCCGTGCCGCCTATGCCGAAAACGTATAATTTACTCATTTTCAATTAGTTTTTAAAATGGTACGACTTTGCAGTTTCGCGATGCGTATTTCAAGCCGATTGAGGCAATGAAATAGAAAAACGCCGCGAATATTGCGTTGGAGAAACCAAACATCAGGCAATCTTGTATCAAAACTTGTGGTGTACCATCGCACGAATACATCATTTGGTTGATGCTGCCGTTGTTCAAATCCTCATTGGTAAAATAAAAGCCAATAACGAAATTGACAACCACGGCAATTGCCATAAATAACAGCCAATGACTGCGATGGTTGAACCTCGGCGAATTGATTGCCAAGTAATATACCGCTGCAATGCCTATTGACGACAAAAGCATACAAATGCCATAAAAATCATGATGGGTGGGTTGGGTCAATGCGTTAGTTGCGCAGTCGTAGCCCCAAAGATAGTCATTGAGGTCTGCGTGATACATCACATTTAATATGTCGTATAGATAACTGAACATTTTGATTATTTGTTAATGTTAATTTCTAATTCTGTATAATAACTGTCGTTTTTGAAATTGAATGCCTCTGCGATACCTTCCACAACAGTTTTCAATCCGTATGTTTTTGCAATGCCTGCTTGAACATCCAATCCGTCGTTATCGTCGAACTCCTCAATCCAAGTAGGAATTTTTTTTGCAAGTTTTATCGATAGCGTTGTTTTTACAACAATTGGCGATGAAAATTTCAGCATATATTTGCCGGCATTTTTGGATGACACCGACATCGAAAAATTATGGTCGCTTAGAAGATAATTATCCGAATTTGAAATATATTCATCGTCCAAAATTGTTTTTGCAAAATCCACGTTGACGGCAAAAGTTAGATTACCATCCCTACCTTTTTTTGCATCAATAATCGAATGTTTGGTGTCGCATCCACGTTTTTTGTAGAAACCGAAATTGCCCGACTGACGCTGCACATAATATTTGGGCGCAGCAAAATGATTTTCAGTAATGAAATAATTTTTCACACCTGAACCATCCTTGATATTCGTTTCAGGAACTTTGCTACGGATAGTGTTGAGAGCGGACTTGTTACCAAAAATCAACAAATAAAAAGGTCTTTCAACGTCTTTGAGTTGAGTCTTTTTGTTTTCACGGTCATAAAAAGTACCCGTAAAATTTGATGACATTTGAAAAAACATCACGCCACTTTTCGGATTTGTCTTCAAATAGTCAGAAAAAGTATTTTTGATTTTAATGCGCTGGTCTTTAAGGTATTCCACGGCATTTTTTCCACTGCCAGGCGAAAAAATAAAGTCTGAAACAATCATAGAAACATCATTTCTGCCACAATCATCAATTACCATTTTAATCACCTCAGCAATATCAGTAGATTTTTTACTACCAACACTGTTTTGAAAAACTTTTGACGAATTAAGCATATCGAAAAACGCGGTAACATCGTTGCCTTTTTTTATTATTTGCGAATTAATGAAGTTCAGATTGATATTGTCAACAATTTCAACGGCCTTGATGTCACTCAAATAATCGTATAAAGCATTCTTAAAATCATGACTGCCATCCACATACCCGTTCATAGAGCCACTGTTTTCTATATATAAATTAACATTAAAGGATTGTAGAGTATCCTCTTCCTCAACAGGGTCAGGTTGTTCAGGGATGCAATGGTCATTGCCACAGCTCCACACAATTACTGCCAACACACATTATATAGAATACCTTTTTCATATTCCTATTTCTGTGTGTTCCTCAAATCCCGAAACAGGAACGTCTAAATTGTTAACAATCAGTCAAAAAAAGACGTGGGATTTATTTCTTAATCGCTCGCTCCCACACTCTGAGGCCTTGGCATTGCCCTTCCGTCAAGAAACGAGCAACACCGAAAGCCCCACGTTTTATGTATATGACAAACCCTTGGGTCTGAGATAATACATACCCGCCGGGCATTACAATGTTGCTTTGGTTTTGACGGAAATTCTTTGACTGCCAAGTTTCAGAATGTCAAAAACAAAGCGCGATTTGTAACGCCTTTTTATATACTTTCCTCTCCCTTCCGCCCATTGGGGCTTTCGGAGCCGAAAGACACGGCAAATATAAAAAACTTTTTAATTTATTCCAATACTTTTACAAAAAAAATTTATCATAGTCCAATAATAATTGCAAAATTACCCTTCCTGTATCACAGCATCTCATTCAACGTCACCACATTTTGGAAGATTCCACTGTGTGCGTTGAATTTTAGGCCGTAGGTGGTAATCAGGGTGAGGTGGATTGATTGTTTGGGCGAGAGATGCTTTTGCAATTCGGCGATGCGGGAGCGGAGTTTTAGTTCGTCGTCCTGTGTCGGCTCAAATTCTGCGGAAAGAAATTTCATCTCGCAAAGGTTGACAACTCTGTCGTCGCGTATTATAAGCATATCTATTTGCGCTATCGCCTTGCCGTTATCATCGCTAACTATCCACGACGATTCCGACGAAGAGACGCCCACCACGCCCAATGCCTTTTTTATCTGTGCCACTTGATTGAAACATATTTGCTCGAAGGCTACGCCACGCCAGGCGTTGATGACGGGAAGGTTTTGGTTTTTGTGCCAAAAGGCGGTCTCGTTGATGTGCTTACCGTCAACGAAACGAAGATAAAACCTGCAAAAACTATCGTCAAGTCTGTACCTGATTTCCTTGCGGTCTTTGCCAAATGGGGTGTATGCCGCGATGAAATTGCTTGCGGAAAGCGTGTCAAGTATTTTTGTCAATGTGCCGCCTGACGTTATTTTGAGTTGCTGCGAAATTTCTTCACGGGTGAAGCCTGCGTTACGTTTCGACAAGAGCCTCACCACTTCCATATAATCGTCAGGATTGGCAAACAACGACCCGAAAAGCCGTTGAAACTCCAAGTTGAGTTTGGCGTTTTTTGCAAAAAACAGCATATCAATGTTTTGGGCAAGACTTTTGCCGCGTTGGAAATAATTGAGATAATATGGGATTCCTCCCAAAATCATATAACTTTCGGCAATGTCGTAGTCGGAGATAACGATGCCCTTGTATTCAAAAAATGCTTTACATTCCGCTAATGTGAATGGTTGGAGTTTAATCTCCCAAGTAAGACGCCCATAGAGGCCTCCGTGATTGTTGATAAGGTTGTCGAGCATCCACGATGTTGCGCTGCCGCACACTATAAGCATTATTCGGTCGCGCCATACACACCAAGTGTTCCAAAAGTGCTCAAAAGCCGTCAGAAATTTTGACCGGGGTGTGTCCATCCACGGTAGTTCGTCAATGAAAACTATCTGACGACCATTGCCATCGTCAAGATTGTCAAGGAGTTTGCCGAGCAAGGCGAAGGCTTCTGCCCAAGTTTTGGGACATTGGGATTCTTCCATTCCGTGCTGAGTCAACGCTGCATAAAAAGCCTCCAATTGGTCTTTCATTGTTATTTTGCGTTGCTTGTCGTATGGAGATAGCCCGCTGTGGTAAAATGCAAAATTTCCCTTGAACATTTCTTTTATGAGAAATGTCTTTCCTACGCGGCGGCGGCCATATACTGCCACAAATTCAGGTTTGTCGCTGTTATACAGTCTGTTGAGTTCCGCCAACTCCTCTTTTCTGCCGATGATTTTTTCCATAATTTTAATTATATTCAGCCAAAACGCAACTTTTTTCTTGATTTTGGCTGATTATAACCCCTTATATTCAGCCAAAACGCGACTTTTTTGTTGGTTTTGGCTGTTTATAATGCCAAAACCGCGCAAATTTAATCAGTTTTCACGATATAAAAAACATTTCCTGCCTTTTATTTTCAATTTTTTTATTATATTTGCCGTATCAAAAAATACTATATGAAAAGACTTTTGCTATACTTTGTAATATTGATGTTGGGAGTGTCGCCTGCTGTGGCGCAGTCCCCTAACAGCGATTTTACCGCCAACTACTTGTTTTCGTACCTGACTGTCGATAACGGGCTGCCCAACAATTTCGTGGACGCTATTTATAAGGACAGCCACGGGTTTATGTGGATTTGCACGATGGGCGGAGGGCTTGTGAAGCACGACGGATACAATTTTGTGCATTTCAACAACCGCAGCGATTACCAAATCAAGAGCAATTATGTACATTCGGTCTGCGAGGACAATTTTGACAGGCTGTGGATTGCCACCGAAAATGGTGTCAACATTATGGATCTCTCCACATACGGCGCGGCTAAGTCGTTGATGGACAGTTGTATCAATGTAAATGGCATCAACAACACCACTATTTTTAAGATTGTGAAAGATTCGCGAGGCAGCATTTGGGTTACGACGCGGAGTTCGATTATAAGGTTTGATTTTGATTCGCGGGGCAATGTCGCCAATATCAACGTCTTGCATCCAGGCACGAAACTCAATTCTGCCGTTACAGGTATGTATGAACTTGATGGTCAGATGCTTGCGGGCATCAACAACCGCCTTATGAAACTCGTTGCCGACGACAAGGGCAACCTCGTGGCGTCGCCTTTTTCGACCCGGCTGCATCTCGATTGCAATTTCATCAAGTGCATCGTTGCCAAAGAAAACGACCTTTGGATAGGCACCGACGATGGACTTTTCCGTTACAATTACATTCGCGAAAACGTCAAGGCATATTATCACGACGACCGCAACCCTCATTCAATCAGTCAAAACCTCATCTCCGACCTCCAACTGATGAACAACGGAATGTTGATTGTTGGCACGTTGAAGGGATTGAATTTTTATGATTCGCTGAACGACTTTTTCTATGTCATCAGCCAAAACGACAACGAACAGCCCAACAACCGCGCCTTGAACAGCAATTTTGTGAACACGATTTTTTGCGACGACAAGATTATATGGATAGGCACCGAATCGTGCGGCATCAACAAGATGACGCGCCCCGTAATTTCCATAAACGCATATCAATACGTCTCCAACCGCGCCGGTTCGATTGCGAGCGGGCCTGTCAACGCCATTTATGAAGACGAGGACGGCACGGTGTGGACGGGTTGCGTGGAAGGCGGTCTTAGTTGCAAACCCGCCGACAGCGACGATTTTCGTCATTTTACGGTTGCCAACGGTCTGAGCCACAATTCGGTAAGTTGCATTACTTACATCGGCAACAATCAACTTTTGCTCGGCACTTGGGGCGGCGGCATCACCATTTTCGACAAGCGTCAGGGCAAGGTCGTCAAACGCATCAATTATGAAAACGATTCCATAAATATCAGTTTCATAGGCACTTGCACGATGGATACTATCAACAATGGAGTTTGGGTGGGGTCCAATCGTGGCATATATTTTTATGACATCAATACCGGCGAAATCCAACGTCCGCTGCCCGATTCTGTAACCGCCAACAATTACGGTTCGCTCGGCGATGTCGTACTTTCTGACGGCACAATCCTCATCGGCACTACCGCCGGCATCGTGAGCATCGACCCAAAGACCAAGACCGCCCGCATAGACCGTATGCGCGATATTTCCACAGAATTTTTGCGCAAGGTAACTTGCTTTATGGAGGGCAGCGACGGCACTTTGTACATCGGCACCAATGGTTTTGGAGTTGTGAAGCGTACCGCCAATGGCTACGAACAACTTTTCACCACCGACAATGGACTCAGCAACGACATCTGCACATACATTGTAGAAGACAACAGTCGCCGCATTTGGATGGCAACAGCAAAAGGCCTGTCGTGCTACTCGCCGCAGAGTGGCAGGATTTCGTGTTATTATCGTGAAGACGGACTTTGCGACAACAATTTCTTTTGGAACGGCGGCTTTAAGCGTCCCGGTTCCAACATCATCTATCTCGGCGCGTTGCACGGGTTGATGGCGTTGGATACCGAGAGGTCGCACGTCTCGCTTGGCAAAGACCGAGTTTACATCACGTCGCTCTCCGTCAACGACCGCAATGTCTATGCCGGCAGTGGCATCATCAACACCGAAATATCAAGAGAATCAGATATTTACATCCACGAAAGGGACAAGTCGGTAACGTTGGAATTTTCGGCTTTGGACTATAACGCGCCTTCGTCGGTCATCTATCAATATAGGCTTCACGGATTCAGCGACACGTGGATTACAGTGCCTCACAGCCGCAGGATGGCGGTTTTCAGCAATTTGACTCAGGGCAACTACACATTCCAAGTGCGTTGCGCGTTAGGTTCGGGCGAGTATGCCGACCCCACCGAAATCAACATCCACGTCAAAGGCTATTTTTACAAGCAATGGTGGTTTTTGTTGATTTTGATATTGATTGTAATTGCAATTTCGCGGCACATTGTCCACCGCAGGATGGAGGCGTTGCGAGAGCAAAAGCAACTTTTGTCGGAGGAGGTCAACCGCCGCACCGCCGCCCTCGAAACCAAAACCGAGGAACTCTCACGCCAAAACGAATTGCTTTATAATCAGAACGAGGAGATTTCGCGCCAAAAGATGCAGTTGGAACAGATGACCACCAAAATCCAAGAACTCACCTTGGACAAATTGGCTTTTTTCACCAACATCACCCACGAATTTCGCACGCCGCTCACGTTGATTATTGGCCCCATCGAACGCGCCCTGAAACTCAGCACCAACCCCAAAGTGATTGAGCAACTGAATTTTGTGGATCACAATTCAAAACATCTCCTCTCGCTCGTCAACCAGTTGATGGACTTCCGAATGGTGGAGACCGACAATATGCCCGTCAATCTTGCGCCCGGCAATTTCAAGACTTTTATGGACGACATTTTATTGCCGTTCCGCTCATTGACGCAGGACAAGGGCATCGCCCTCAATCTCTATTTTCATATCAGCAATCCGTACATAATGTTTGACCGCGAGGCTATGGTAAAGATTATCACCAATTTGATTGGCAATGCGGTGAAATTTACGCCCAACGGCGGACGCATCGACGTATATGCCGCCGCGTTCCATTCGCCCGACAAACTTTACATCGCAGTCTCCGACACTGGCACAGGCATTGTTGAAAACGACATCGACAAGATTTTCAATAGTTTCTATCAGTCAAACAACGACAACACGCTCGCCAAGGGCAGCGGCACGGGCATCGGGCTGTACCTCTGCAAGAAACTCGCCAACCTCCTCGGCGGCGATATTACAGCCGGCAATACCAAACGCCACGGAGCGCGTTTCCGTTTGATTGTGCCGCTCGTGCCGATGGTGGAGAGTGCCGCCGCGCCGGTTTCCAATTACATAAGCACCGCCGACGATGCCGATGATGACGACGATATTCAGGACAATGCCGAACATCGTATGTCGGTGCTCGTGGTGGAAGACAATACCGAGATGCGCCAATACATCCGCACCGTACTCTCCGACCAATACACTGTGTATGAGGCTGTTGACGGCAACAACGCCCTCACTGTGCTGCGTTCCAATGTCATCGACCTCATTCTCTCAGACTTGATGATGCCCGGTATGGACGGCGTTACCCTCGCCCAAAATGTTCGTCAAGACAGCGACATTTCGCACATTCCAATCATCATCCTCACCGCCAAGACGAGCCGCGAATCGTTGCTCGACAGTTTCCGCAAGGGTGTTGACGACTACATCACAAAGCCATTTGATGAGGCGGCTCTCAAAGCCAAAATCCTTTCCCTGATAGAAAACCGTCGCAAGTTTAGTCAGAAATTCCGCGACAATATGGATTCCGAGAGCCTCAACATTCCCGAAGATTCATACGACAAGAAGTTCATCGACAAGGTTTTGAAAATCATCAAGGAAAACTACCGCGAACCCGATTTTGATGTCAACGAACTCATCACGCAAATGGGTGTATCCAAGACTTTTATGAACAAGAAGATGCAAGCCCTCACGCAACAGAGCGCGGGTCCTTTCATCCGTGCGTACCGTCTGAAAGTGGCCCGCGACCTC
>JAEEGL015977921.1_pt1 | contig 18357 bp, 15 predicted proteins | sample 9134231 | NCBI WGS metagenome assembly JAEEGL01 (sample SAMN16246548, study PRJNA631951) | gut metagenome | biome: gut microbiome; feature: rumen; material: fiber-attached | host: Bos | place: Iran: Karaj | collected 2018-10 | reverse complement strand
TTGGAGCAGGTGATGGGAATCGAACCCACGTCATTAGCTTGGAAGGCTAAGGTTCTACCATTAAACTACACCTGCAAAAATAAATGGTCGGGAAAACAGGATTTGAACCTGCGACATCTTGGTCCCAAACCAAGCGCTCTACCAAGCTGAGCTATTTCCCGATTACCTCAAACGGCTCGTTTATTATAGCACAAGTGTTTTTTTAATGCAAGAGCATTTTTAACGAATTTTTTATTAGAAATAATAAGCCCCTTAAGCTTAATATTTTTGTACTTAAGGGGCATAATTTTATAGAATATGAATTTTAATTGTATCAGTAATTGCAGAACCAACTGCAGACGCACCAGTAATAACAACCTTGTCACCTTTTTTAACAAGCTTTGTTTCTAATGCTTTTTCAATTGCATATTGGAATAATTCATCTGTAGAATTCTTCTTTTCAGCATATACTGGATAAACATTCCAAGCTAAATTTAATTGTCTACATGCCTTTTCATTAACTGTAATTGCAATTACAGGACAATCAGGACGATATGCAGAAACCTTGAATGCTGTTTGACCATGATTTGTAACACAAATAATAGCCTTAGCTTCTACTTGATAAGCACAAGATACTGCTGCATTACATATACTAGATAATAAATCATCACCTAAATCAAGATCACTCTTAATAAAGCTATATTTAAAATCAATGTTCTTTTCAGTTGAATTAGCTATATTGCACATAGCAGTAACTGACTCAACTGGATATTTACCAGCTGCAGATTCACCAGATAACATTATAGCTGTTGTTCTATCATAAATTGCGTTAGCAACGTCTGATACTTCAGCTCTTGTTGGACGAGGATTTTGTTGCATTGAATCTAGCATTTGTGTTGCTGTAACAACCATCTTACCATTTTCATAGCACTTTCTAATTAATTCCTTTTGAATCTTTGGTAATTCTTCAAATGGAACCTCAACTCCCATATCTCCTCTGGCAACCATAATACCATCAGATACTTCAATTATTTCATCCATCTTCTTAATACCTTCAGTATTTTCAATCTTAGAAATAATCTTAATCTTACCAGAAGTATCATATTGATCTAATAATTCTCTAACAGCTAATACATCTTCTTTTCTTCTTACGAATGAAGCTGCGATATAATCTACACATTCTTGAATACCAAAGATTATATCTTCTCTATCTGCCTTTGAAACATAAGGCATATCTACTATTACATTTGGAATATTAATAGATTTTCTATTTGATAATGTTCCGCTATTTAATACCTTAGTAACAATATTCTTTCCTTCAGTTCTTAAAACCTCAAATGAAATCTTACCATCATCAGCTAAAATTCTAATTCCTGGTGTATTAACAAATTTAGCTAAATCAGGATATGTTAATCCTATATGAGTATTATCTCCTAATTCATCAAAATTATCTGTAAAAGTAAATTCTTGTCCTTCAACTAAATCTACCTTACCATCCTTAAATAATCTAACTCTTATTTCAGGACCCTTTGTATCTAATAGAATTGGTAGAGGAATTCCTAATTCAGTTCTTACCTTTTTAACTCTATCCATTCTTACTTTTTGTTCTTCATGTGTACCATGTGAAAAATTAAGTCTAGCACAATCAAGTCCGTGCTTAATCATTTCTCTTAATTTCTTTTCATCATCACATGCAGGACCTAATGTACAAATTATTTTTGTTTTTCTCATTACTAATCACCCCACTATTTTATTTTACCATAAATGGTAAAGAGTATCAATTTATGAAAATAAAAACATATAAAGACATTGTAAAAAATATATGTTATAATTTGAGAGTAAATTTTATAAAGGTAAGGAATTGAATATGAAAAAAATAATACCAATGTCTCTAGTAGTTGTTACTACTATCACATTATCTATTTTAGGTTTCTTATTGGGAGGAATAAATTTATCAGATAAGCAAAAGGATATATTATTAGTTTTATTAATAATATGTGGATCAAGTATTCTTTATTGTTTCATCGTTGGAGAATTAGCTAAAAATAATTCTCAAATGGATAAATTATGGAGTGTACTTCCAATTGCTTATACATGGGTTATAGCAATAATGGGTGGATTAGATACTAGATTAGTTATCTATGCACTTATTACAACATTATGGGGAATTAGATTAACCTTCAACTTTGCTAGAAAGGGAGCTTATAGACTAAAGTTCTGGGAAGGTGAAGAGGATTATAGATGGGAGATATTAAGAAAAAAGAAAATCTTTAAATCTCGTATAGCTTGGGCTTTCTTTGATTTATTCTTTATTTGTATATATCAAAATCTATTAGTTTTAGCTATGTGTTTACCTGCATTAGCTTGTGTTGATGCTACTGCCGCTATCGGAGTATTTGATTATGTTGCGATGTCTTCTGCGATATTCTTTATATTTATTGAAACTATCGCTGATGAACAACAATGGCAATTCTATCAAAATAGAAATAGAATGCTTAATTCAGGTAAAAAATTAGATGAATTAGACGCACCATATAATCTAGGTTTTAATACAACTGGTTTATGGGGATATATGAGACATCCAAATTATTTATCAGAACAATCTGTTTGGATTTGCTTATACATATTCGCTATAGGTGCTTCTGTTACATCATATGGAATATTTAACTGGACATTATTTGGACCTATGTTTATTGTATTATTATTCTTAGGTAGTTCTACTTTTGGTGAATCAGTATCTACAACAAAATATCCAATGTATAGTGATTATCAATCAAAAGTATTTAAATATATCCCATTAAGAAAATATAAATAAGAAATAAGAGGATGAAATATCCTCTTTTTTAATGTATTAATCATTGAAACATAGACTATATATAATAATAGTGTTAAAATGATTTTGTTGTAGAGGGTGAAAATATGGAAAATTATAAATTAGATGAAGGCTACATATATAATGATTCTTTTTCTGAAAAAGACTTTTATGATGCTGTAATAGAAAATATAAGAAATGATTTTATGGCTCCATCATATATATTTGATGAAATAATAATTGGTAGAATTGGTAGAATTAATGTACCACTTATTCTAACTGATGGTGATTCAGAAATAGAATATTCAAGAATGATAGGCTATGATAGCTTACAAACAACTACAAAATATAAAACTACTACATATAGTAATGGATATCAAAATAAAACGCAATCTACTTCTACTAAAACAATTACAAATTGGCAAAGAGATGAAGGTATAATAAGAGGTACTGCAAAATCTGGAACTTATGATGAACAATATAAAATATATGATGAATATATTACAAATCATAAGATGGATAGGAAAAATATAAGATTAATGCCAGAAGATGAAATGCTTAAGCATTCATTAAAGCCAGAAACTGTAGAATTTTTAAAGAATGATATTATGAATAAGGTATTCACTAATAATATTACATATCCTGGTAATCATGTTAAAAATGAAGAATATTACGGTAATACAACTTTATATAATACTAGCTGTACTATCGTATCTTTATATTCACTTGCTATAAAGGTAAGAGATAGAGAGCTTCTATTTGTTGCATGTACAAACGGTGAAATAGAATTAAAAATATTTGGAGATTATCCAGCAGATGATTTTGATGAAGTATTAAAGTTCAACAGAGGAATAACAGATCAAAGACTTGAAGCTACTAAAACACAAAGAACAATATTAAAAATAACAGTTCCATCTATGATTGTTTTATTTATATTATTCTTAGTATTAGGATTATCACTTGGTATATTAGCTCTAACAATAATATCATTTGTTGTTCTTCTTGCAGGTATTGTTATTACAATTAAGTTTGGTATAGATTTAAAGAAAATAAATAAACCATATTTCCAACAAATAAGAGAATTTAGTGATAAAGATTTTGAAAAGAAAAGAAATTATAAAGAAGAAAGCTATCAATCATTTATAAAAAAGAATTCTTAGGAGGTTAATATGAAAAAGTTTTTTAATATAAATATGATTTTAGGATTAGCATTTTTATTCTTATTTTGCCTACTAATAATATTATTACAAATTGATAAAGGAATAATTGCTGAATCAGGTAAGCCAGTGGGTTTGTCACACATAAATAATTTAACAACTTATGCATATAATAAAGATGCATCATTATTCTCTAACTTAATGTTTTATGCAACATTTGTAATTGTATTAATTGCAATAATAATTGGTTTATATCAACTAATAAAAAATAAAAGCCTTAAAAAAGTTGATAAAGAAATAATAATATTTGGAATTGGTATTGTTGTTGCGATAATATTCTGGTTATTATTTGATAAGGTAGTAAAGATTAATGTTAGACCATTAGATGAAAATGAAGGATCATTCCCTTCTACTCATGTATTCTTAACAACATTCTTTATTCTTATGGGTAGATATTTATTAATAAAGCATAATAATGATAAATCTATTAAAATTGCAAGTATCTTCCTAGTTGTTGTATACATCGGTGCGATGGCATCATTAAGAGTTGTTGCTGGAAAGCATTATATTACTGATGTAATCGGTGGAGTATTATTAGGTTTAGCATTCTACTTCATCATTTATGGTATATTTATTTTTTTTAATAATAAAGAACAAAATAAAATATCTAAAAACGAAACAAACCCTACCGAGTAGGGTTTTTATTTTTTTAAAGTTTAAACACATAACTAGTAAAGAAAAAGGCCTCATTTGAGGCCTAATCTATTTTTACTTCTCTTTTTTAAATATTAAATCTTCAAATTCATTAGTTAACAATGGCTTAGATAAATAGAAACCTTGTGCACATGAACATCCAACTTCTTTTAAAAAGTCTAATTGGTTTTCTGTTTCAACACCTTCAGCAATAACAAACATATCTAAATTCTTAGCTAATCCTATTACAATTTTAAAGAATAATTCATTTTTCTCATTATTCTCAATATTTTCTAAAAGTGAGCCATCAATTTTTAATACATCGAAAGTAACAAGTGATAATATTTTTAATGATAAATAACCATTACCAAAATCATCTAATTCAATTTTATATCCATGATTTCTTAATCTTTTTAAAATCGTAACAAATTGATTTACATTTTCGATAAGTGAATTTTCGTTAATTTCTATAATTAATGAATCTCTATCAACTTCATATTCTTCCATTAATACATTAAGAGAATATTCAAATGTTTGTTCTAAAACATCAGATCTAGATACATTTACAGAAACTGGTAAAACAAATCCATATTTATTTTTCCATTTTGATAACTGCTTAATGACAGCACTTCTAACAAATTTATCAACTCTAACAATTTCTCCGTGCTTTTCAAAAAGTGGAATAAAATCTCTAGGCTCTATAATACCAAGTTCAGGATGATCCCATCTTAATAAAGCTTCAGCTCCAATTATTTTTTTAGATTTGATATCATATTTTGGTTGATAATAAATTTTAAATTCATTATTATCAATTGCACTACCTAAATCATTTAAAAGCTTCTTATTCTTTTCTTCCTTCATTTTCATCTTTTCGTCAATGACAACTAAAGAATCCTTAGTTTCGGTCATTGCCTTACTACAAGCTAAAATAGCTTGTTCAATTAATTGTGAAGGAGTATTATCCTTTTGCCAAGGCATTACACCCATTCTAATTCTAATATTAGAAAATGGTGAAATCATATCAATTCTTCCTTGTATTCTATCAAATAGATTTTGATAATCCTCTAAATGATCAAAATATATTGCAAAACGACCATCTATAGAATAACCTGCAATACCACCGTTTTCTTTTATAAAGACTTTTATTTCATCGCTAACTTCTTTTAATAGCTGTACAGCAAAATCATTACCATTTAAATCTTTAATTGAATGGAATCTATCAATATATATAACTGCAGCGTCCATTTGCTTATCAGGAGAACTTGAATATAATTCATTAACATATTCAATAAAGAATGTTTTGTTATATAATCCTGTAATTTCTTCTATTTCGGTTGCTTTAATAAGTAATTGACGAGATCTTGACTTTCTATCAACTAATATTATTCTAAATATTAAGCCTAGGAATACTAATGCAATTACACCTAATACAATCATTATAATTGCAAAATATTTATTAAAAAAATCTCCAAATCCTTGTTTAGCGTCTTCAGTATAATAAAAGGAAATAGCTGAATTAACACTTGATTCTGGAATATCATTAATAACTTTATTTAAAATAGAATATAAAACCATGTCATCTCTACTAACTGCGAAGAAATAATCCATTTCAACACCAGTTGATAGATTAACTAATTTATATTCAGTACATTTAGATGCTAAATTATTAAATCTATAATTGCTGATTAAAAGACAGTCAGCCTTTCCCTCATTAATTCCTTTAAGACAATCTTCGGTATTTTCAAAATATACTGCTTGCCAATCAGGGTAATTATCCTTTAAAAATAAATCATAATTAGGATTTCCTTTATTTACAGCTACTTTTATATTTTCATTTTTTAAAAAATTCTTTTGTTCTGATTCGGGGACAACAGCGACAATTTCAGTTTTTATGATTGGAGCGGTCATAAATAAACCATTTTTTTCTCCATCATATACTGAAAAATTAGCTGGGAACATACAATCCACTTCACCAGCCTTTAAAGCTTCTAATGCTTTTGAGGCAGTGGGATACGCGATTGCTTCAAATTCTAATTTAGCATTTTTTAAACAATCAGATGCTAAATTTAAATAATCCTTTAAAGCTCCTGTTAATTCACCATTACTATCCTTAGAACAAAATGCCAAATAATTATCTTGGTAACCAACCTTAATCTTTCCATGAGCTTTTATATATTCTTTTTCTTCTTCGCTTAAATATAAATTCACACCTGATGATTTAAAATATTTTGACCTTAATTCTATGTGAAAATAAGGATTTGTTTCTAGCAATTTATTCATTGCACGATCAAGTTCATCTTTAAGCTCAGGCTTTTCTTTACTAACAGCAAAATAAAAGTTTGATGATCCAAATTTACATAATGGAATTGCACTATCTATATTGATAGATCCATCCATATTTGCATACAAATCAATTTCTCCACGATTTAATTTTTTTAATGCACCATCAACAGAATCAACAAGCTCAACAACTTCAACATTAACATGGTTTTGTGAAGCCCAGTCATTAAAATCATCAACCATTATACTATTTTTATTAATACCAATTTTTTTGCCATTGAATGTAGAAAAATCATCATTTGAAATATTATTATTTGATGGCGATTTATATATGTAATAATCCTCAGTACCCATTGGTTGAGAAGAAAATAACATTTTTGTTTCTCTTTCTGTTGTGTGGGAAACATCACTTAAAACATCTATTTCGCCATTTATTAGCTTTTCAAGAAGTTCAGGCCAGCTACCTGGAACATATTCATAATCCCAGCCGGTATATACAGCTAAAGCCTGTTGATAATCATATGAATAACCAGAACGACGTCCAAACTCATCACTAATGTTAAAGTTTGATTCAAACCATCCTACACGTACAACTTTCTTTTGTGCATTTGCATCAAAAGAACATATCAAAAAAACGCATAATAATGATGGTAATAATATTAAAAATGAAATTAACTTACCTATTTTTTTCATATTAATTCTCCATTACTATTATTTATTTGATCTATGTTTTTACGTTTTCTCTTATCATCATACATATATTTATCTGCACGACGAACTACCTCATCAATATCTCTATCGTTTTCTGGATCATATTCTGTTATTCCATATGCAATATTGACCTTTTCCCATACATTTAATGCTTCATCGTTAATTCTAATAACAAAATTTTCAAACATTTTTACTAATGAATCAATATTATCACAATCCTCATTTTCTAAGATAATTGCAAATTCATCTCCACCAATTCTATATACTTGATGATTTTGGAAAACAATCTTTATAGTACGGCTAGCTGTTTTAAGATAAATATCTCCTTTATCATGACCATATTCATCGTTTATCTTCTTTAAATCATTGCAATCAAAAATACCAACAGCATAACGAATACAATTACCATTATCTACTCTAGCTTGTAATTTAACTGCATAATCACTAAAAGCAGCTTTATTTTTAACCTGAGTCATTGAATCAATAAATGCTTGTTTATTCAATCTATTAATATTTTCTTTCATATGTGAAGAAAGATTAATAAAAGTCTTTGTTAATTTACCAAGCTCATCATTTTTATCATATTTTAGTGAATAATTAAAATCACCATTATCAAACTTTTCCGCAGCCAATGTTAGTTCTCTTAAAGGCCTTGAGATGCGTCTAGAATAAAGTAAAATAACTAACGCAGCAACCAATAATACTTCTAATGAAACGATAACTATATTAAGCACTAGCTTTTGCCAATCGCCTTCCATTTCAGAAACCGGAACAGTAACATTAATTCTCATTCCGTTAGCAAGTGGTAACCATGCCGCTTCTTTTTTTGTTCCATCATATTCATATGATATAAAAGTTGAATCACTAGTAAGTCCTTCAGGAACATCTAACTTTTCATCAGGATTTATTTTTGTAATATCAATTTTCGGATGATAAAAAATATTACCATTATCATCACTTAAAAAAGCATATCCATTACTAAACAATTTAATACTATTAACCTGCTCAGCCATTGTTGAATAATCAATCTCAATTCCGACAACACCAATAAAATTACCTCTATAAAATATTGGTTCATTATATGATATAACTCTTTTATCTAGATTATCTGTTATATATGGATGAATCCATATAGCCTTTTTCAGGTTTTTAGGTATTGTAAACCAAACAAGCTTTGATGTATCAGTAGTATCATACTGAGTTATATCAGTTACTTCGTGTTCTTCAAAACCAGTTCCATTAATATCAGTAAACCAGAATCCTTTAACATTAGTTGAAACCTCTGGATCAATTCTATAATAATATGTTAGAACTCCGTTAGTTTTAGAAGCAACTAATTCAAAATAAGTCTTCATATCTTCTATATGCTTGTTTAAATTAACATCATCGAGTCCACTTATATTTGAATTAGCATATGAAGATACCTTACCAACTGATTTTTGAACACTACTAAAATAATAATCTAAATTATTCTTTCCTGTTTCAGATAAAACTAATAATAATTGATCAGATTTTCTATGCTCGTTATTGCGAATGAAAAAAACGCTAATGCTTGATACAATCGTAACTGCAATAGCAACAATAATAATAGTAATAAATGTTATTTTGGTTCTTAGAGATTTCATATAAATCACCTCATAACATAAATATAGTGAAAAGTTACGTCCTTTTATTAATTTTATTATTTTTTTATTATGATTTCAATACTTCATAATATCGTATACATTAACAAAAAGAAAAAAGACCTATTTCTAGGTCTCTATCTTATTATCTATGTGTCAATTCTTTCAATTTCAACTAATGCTTTATTTCTATATATTAAATCGTTACGAGATGTAAAACCCATCTTTTCCCAAAACTCATTCCCTGCATTATTTCTTTCAAATACAACTAAAGCTACCTTATTTATTCCTAATTTTAGTAAAGAATCTAAAGCAATTTCTACTAGTGCCTTCCCAATTCCTCGTTTACGATAATTTGGATGAACAGCAGTGTGATAAATATATCCTCTTCTTCCATCACTACCAACCATGATTACACCAATAATTTCATCTTTTTCTATTGCGATATAGCAAGTATCTGGATTTCTTTTAATAAACTTCTCAATTCCGTCTTTAGAGTCATCAAGATTATTTAATCCCATTCCTACACAAGACATCCATAGCGAATATACATTATCGTAATCTTCTATTTTCATTTTTCTAAAATACATAAATTAATACCTCGCTTTCTATTGGTTTTTATATATTTTCATCCGTTAATAGTTTTAATACTTTAGCTTCTCGCTCAATTATATGAAGATTATTATCGGAACAATTGTTATGATCACTTTTAAGATTGGTTTCAATTCCGACACTAGGTTCAATCCACCTTAGTGTAAAGCCCTCTTCTTTTTCATAATCATCTAAATTTTGATTATCGACAGTATCAGCTATTTCACAAAAATAATAATAATTTTCTTGAATAAATATATCTTCTATTTTTCCTACTTCTTTTTTTATTACTAATCCATATTCTTTTATAGAATCTTTAATAACTTCAAGCCCAACTTCCTCTTTTACTTCTCTAATTAAAGCATCTTCATTTGTTTCATTAGATTTAATTCCACCACCAGGAAATTTATAATAATTATATTTTTTTGAATATACCATAGCTAGCTTATTTTCTTTAATTATTATCGCTCTTGCAGATGGTCTTTTGCCAACAGTTCCGTTTTCTTTATAATTTTTATAATCAATTTCAAATAAAATTCTCATTTGATTTAACCTAACTTCTTTCTATTATCGCTAAATGTATTTTCTATAGAAGATAATCTACCATTTTTAACATCATCTTCAGATTCAGATAACATTTTTAATAATTCATATTTCTCTTCTTTATCGTAATCTATAACTCCTACTTGATAATCATCTTCATATATTATTTTTCCTGGATTATCTGAATATGCTATTTCATATGGTACTTTATATTTATCTAATAAATCCAATAATGGTTTTATATGTTCTAGCATACCATTACAATTATTAGTTTTGAACCATGTGGTAGCACCTAATGGATTATCATTATTATCCCCATAAAATGGTGGTTCTGGAAGATTTTCTTTAAACCACTTATCTACTTCAAGATATGTATTTTTATCTTCTTCAGAATAAATACCATCTCTTACTCTTCTCCATGTTAATACGAAAATACCAACGGGTTTCTTTGTTTTAAACGCTAATTCTTCACCTTGAATTCTCATATATTTCTTATTAAAAGACAGCGTCATGTCTAATTCTTTCATTATAGATGTGATAATATCTAACGATGGATTCATAGAATAATTTTCTATTCTTCCAATGGTAGATTGAGGCATTCCACATTTTAATGCTAACTCATTTTGAGTTAAATTTAATATTTTCCTTCTATATTTAATTTCATCTATTATTTTTTTAGTTTCATCATTCATATGTTATTTCCTCATTAAAAATGTATTTCCCTTTACCATATCATTCAACCCTTTTGTTATAATATAGCATATTTGCTATTTAATTTCTATAATTGTTTTTTTATATACCTATTTAGACAACAAAAAAAGACCTCATTACAAGGTCTTAATTCTTTAGACTGGCAGGAATAGCTGGATTCGAACCAGCGCGTGAGGGAGTCAAAGTCCCTTGCCTTACCGCTTGGCTATATTCCTAAATATTAAGGACAAATAAAAGTCCTTAATCATTTTACAAGATAATTATTAAAAATGCAAGTATTATTTACTTTTTAATCATCCAAATTATTTTCTTTGTATTCTTTTACTATTTTATCTATTTCTTTTAAGAATTCAGGTAGCTTATCCCAAGTTCCTAAAGTTGCACCTGAAGCCTTAGGATGGCCTCCACCACCCCATCTTTCAGCTAAACCATTAATAATTGGTCCTCTACTTCTTAATCTTATTCTTATTTCCTTTGGATATTCAATGAATAGAGCCCATGAAGGACAGCCTTTAATTGTAGATATTGTTGTAACCTGATTAGCAGCTTCTTCATCAGATACACCATATTTATTAATAATATCTCTTGTAATTATTATATATGCAAATCCATTCTCAGTAACATTGAAATTTTCTAAACAATATCCTTTTAATTTTAATGTTTTTACAGTTTCTACTGATAATTTGTTATCAATATAACCTAAACTAATACCAAAATCTAATAATATAGATGCCATCTTAAAAGTTTTTGATTTTACAGAATCAAATTTAAATCTTCCAGTATCAGTTAAAATGCCTACATATAAAGCCATAGCAGCTTCAGTTGTCATCTTTAGTTCTTTATTATAATTTGAATAAAATTCAGTTATTATTTGAGCACAAGCTGGAGCAGTATCATCAACATAATTATAATCACCAAATGCCTCAACATTAGGATGATGATCAATTTTTATTACATAATCACAATTTTTATATCTTTGATCAGATACTCTCTCTGAGTTAGCTATATCAACACATATTCCTAAAGAACCCTTGAAATCAGCATCATTAGCCATAGTAGGTTCACCAATAAAAGAAACATAATCAGATGTTTCACCAGAAACAATTACTTCTTTATTAGGGAATGATTCTTTAATAATTCTTGCTAAACCATATTGACTACCAATGCAATCTCCATCAGGTCTAACATGACCAAATATTAGGATTTTATTATATTCTTTAATTTTATTTAATATGAATTCCATATAAAATCCTCCTTCTATTGTGGATAATCCTTCTTTAGCTTTTCTAAATACCATTCTGTCAATTCTTTGTCTGTTGGGTTTTCAATATCCCCTGTATACCAAGCTTTAGCACCTTTAAAGACATGATTATTATACCATACTGTATCTATATATTTTAAATTCTTTTCTGCTTCATAGTCAATAGTAAATCCATCAAGTTTATAATTTGTTGTCGCGCCTAAGCCATGAACTCCTACATCTGTGCCATCTAAATCAAAGCAAATTGTTCCCATTGTTCCGTTGAAATATAAATTATTTGTGAAATATAACATAGTGGCAATCGCTCTAGGGAATGGATGGTCAGATTCATTAATAGCGGCACTTACAAAACAATAATCTGGATTTAATAATTGTAATAAAGCCATTCTATTTCCACCATTAGTAGATTTATATCCTGTTGATTTATTATTAGCTGTTCCGACGTCTGTTCCGTGATGGCAAGCTTTATAAATAACAGTATCTTCTTTTTTCACATTCTTTAATGATGTCTCATTAGCGTGCTCAACCAACGTCTTTTCACCAACATTTTCCAAATCACCAGCGCAGAATAATTTTGTATTCTTATAAGTGATTAATGTAGCGACACTATATGCATTATAATCGGTTTTATCTTCAATAAGATCTGTATTTTTATCAGCATAATTAAATGTATCAAGTATTTCTACTGATAATTCTCCTAAGTTAATAATATTAGATAAATCTCCAACATGCTTAGCTGATTCATAAGCAGAATAATATTTTGTTCCTTTATCTAAGTAAGATTGTCTTAATGTATTATAATTTTTATACATTGGATTATTTGATCTAATATGACCAAAATCTATAATATTAGAAATGGTTTTTACATTATCTAATGCTTTAGGGTCAGAATCAGAATTAGACATTTTTGTTAAACCACCCATATGATCACTATGGCAGTGTGTAACAACTAATATGTCTAGGTTTTTATCACTAGAGATATGCGAATCTACAAAATCTCTAACAAATTCTCCGTCTCCTCTATCTCCAGCATCAATTAAAATATCATAATCTCCATATTTTATGAATAAAGAATCCCCATATTTATCATGCATTTCAATTGAATAAATTTGTACATCCCCATTTACTTCAACTGGAACATCTTTATTTTCATTATTTGTATTTTTATTAAACCACTTATCAAAATATCCATTATTATATAATATGAATGCAGTTACACCTAATGCAATTAATATTACCAAAATAACTATAATTAATATAGGATATTTTTTTGCTATTTTTTTAGTTGTGTTATACGCTTTTTTCTTTTGTCTTTTCGTTGCCATATTAATCCCTCATAAAAATTTTATCATAAATGATAAAAATAAAGAAGAGCATAGCTCTTCTTATTTTATATTTGTGGAATAACTCCAACAGTTCTTAAAATTAAATATGTTAAATATAATACATAAATTACTAGGAAAATAATACCCATTTTTTTATTAAGCTTTTTAGTTAAAGCAAAGCCAAACAATAATAATGTAACAGTCATCATAACTACTAAATCAATTACAATTTCATTACCAGTAGTAAGTGGATTAACTGTCGCAGAAATACCTAATACAAATAAGATATTAAAGATATTAGATCCAATAACATTACCTAATGCAATATCATTTTCACCCTTCTTTGCCGCAACAACACTTGTTACAAGCTCTGGTAAAGATGTTCCAACAGCTACAATTGTTAATCCTACTAATGATTCAGCTAAATCATGATTAATACCCATTGCAGTCGCGCCAGTAACAGCTAAGCCCTTAGCTCCAAAGACAACAAATTCACCACCAGCTGCGATACCTGCTGCACCTAAAACAACAAATAATATTGCCTTCCACATATTCATATCTTTTATTTCTTCTTGATTTTCTTCTAATGGATGTCTTTTTGCATCTAATACTAAGAATACAATATAAGAAATAATTAAAACGATGAATATAATACCCATCCATCTAGTAACAACATAATTACCTGTTACGCCACCATAGATGATTACGAATAAGAATAATAATAAAGATACACCAATTAATATAGGGAATTCTTTATATAATGTACTCTTTTTAATAATTATAGGTGTGAATATTATTGATAAACCTAATACTAATAAAATATTACCTAAGTTAGATCCAACAACATTTCCAATGGCAACATTGGCATTACCACCATCAATTAAACAGCCAATAGAATCTGAAACAGAAACTGCAAGTTCTGGTAAAGATGTTCCCATCGCAACAACAGTTAAACCTATAATCATAGGTGCTATATGTAATTTTTTAGCGATTGCTGAAGCTGAACCAACAAACAAATCACAAAACTTTACTAAGAATACTACACCAACTGCCATAAATGCAATCAATATTAATATCTTAGGTGCAGCTGCCCAACCTTCATAAAATTCAGGAATCATTCAAAGACCTTCTTTCTAAAAAATAAAAGACTCCTACCAATTGGTAAAAGTCTCGAAATTTAATTTATGTACGAGTATTTATTATATACTGGGTATGGCGACACATAATCCTGCATAACAGGTTTCTACTCCCTTTTATGGAATCTATTTAATTACGGAATAATATTATCACAATTAATGATAATAATCAATTATGATATTAATATCATTAAAAGAAAAACAGGATTACTCCTGTTTATGCTTTAGTTGAATATTTAGAAGCTATTTTCATGAAATCTATTCCATTAACATAATCATTTAAAGCATCGCATGCTTTATCTACTGTTTGATTGATTGTTGCAAGCTCATCTTCATTAAGCTTTTTTAATACCCAATCAACAACTGGAATATTTTCATCTCTACCGATACCAACTTTTATTCTCTTATAATTTTCAGAATGAATATGATTAACTATATTCTTGTGACCATTATGACCACCACTAGATCCATGATCTCTTAATCTAATTCTTCCAAGTGGTGAATCTAAGTCATCACTTATTACAATAATATCTTCAACTTCTATTTTATAATAATTCATTACTGCAATAACTGATTCACCAGATAAATTCATATAAGTCATTGGCTTTAATAACATAACCTTTTCGCCATTTATTGTTTTTGTACCAATGGCACCCTTTAATTTAGAATCTAGTTTAAATTCTATATTATTTCTTTTAGCGAATTCATCAATAATTATAAAACCAACATTATGTCTTGTTAATTCATATTGAGATCCTGGGTTTCCAAGTCCAATAATTAATTTCATTATTATAATAATTCTCTCTTGCTCTTGTCATAAGAATATGTGAATAAACCTGATAATGGTTCATCTGATAATATTCTTAAAATACCATGTCCTAATAATTGACCAACTGATAAAACTGTAATCTTATCAATCTTCTTTTCAGGAGCTAACTTAATAGTATTTGTAATAATCATTTCCTTTAAGCAAGAATTTTGAATTCTTTCGATTGCTGGACCAGATAATACACCATGAGTAACAGCAGCGTAAACTTCAGTTGCACCAGCTTCAAGTAAAGCCTTAGCACCGATAGTTAATGTACCAGCTGTATCACACATATCATCAACTAAGATACAAGTCTTTCCAGCAACATTACCAATAATATTCATAACCTCAGCCTTATTAGGTTCAGGTCTTCTCTTATCTATAATAGCGATTGTTGTGTCTAATACTTTAGCATATTCTCTTGCTCTTGTAGTTCCACCATGGTCTGGAGATACAACAACAACATTTTCTAAATGCTTGTCCATTAAATAGTTTGCAATAATTGGAAGTCCCATAAAGTTATCAACTGGAATATCAAAGAATCCTTGTTCTTGTGAAGCATGGATATCCATAGTAATAACTCTGTCTGCTCCAGCAACTTGTAATAAGTCTGCAACTAATTTAGCTGAAATAGGTTGACGGCTACGAGCCTTTCTATCTTGACGGCTATAACCATAATAAGGAATTACTAGATTGATAGTTTTTGCTGATGCACGCTTTAAAGCATCACACATAATTAATAACTCCATTAAATGATCATTAACAGGAGCTGATGTTGGTTGAATAACAAATATATGATGACCTCTTACTGTCTCATTAATTTGTACATTGATTTCACCATCAGCGAAATGAAGTACATCACAGCTTGATAGAGGAACTCCAACAGCCTCAGCGATTTCTTCTGCTAATTCTTTATTTGAAGATAAGCTAAAAATTTTAACTTTCTTTCCTAATAATATTGACACAATAATGCCCCCTTAAATATTCAAAAATTATCCATATGCATTATAACACAATTACTGTCAAAATCAAATAATAAAACATCTTTTATATTTAATATTTTAAATATATAGTTACTTGTAACTATCATTATCTTATGAATGCGTTTTAGCAAAATAAAAACCTCCAAACGGAGGTTTAAATTATTCTTTAATTATATCGGATACTTCCATATTATTATAATATAATTCTTGAGCTAATGTATGAGCTAAAGTCAATAAAATATCTAAATCTAGATTTTGCCAAATACGACCACGAACATTTTCTGTAATATCAGCTCTAACAAATCCAAAGACTCTATTTTTAAATCTCAATTCAACATAAGCACTTGAATAAATACCTTCCTCTAATGATATCTTATCAATAGATGAAGCTAATTCACCATATAAGAATGTATTTCTATGATATAAGCCTATAGATGGATTTAAACACTTATTTATATAAGTTGATAACAATGGTTTGAAATCTTTCTTCCTACATAAAGGATGGAAATATTCAAAATATAATTTTTCATCTGTTTGAATACACATATGGTCAAACATAAAATAGTTACCTATATAATTAATAGTATCCGTTAAGCCTTTTGCTAAAGACTTTGCATTAGTTATACCATTATAAACTCTTGCATGTAAATACATTGATGAAACAATTCTATCTCTACTCGAAATTAAATTGATATTAGCATGCTTTTCAGGTAAATAAATGATGAAGCAGTTTCTACCTTTCATCTTACCACGATATAATGCTTTATCTCCTAATTCAAGTAATCCGTCAATTGATGTTGCATCCTTAGGGAATCTAGATGAACCAATAGTTACAGTTATATTTAATTCATCTACTTTTTCTTCTCCGGTTTTTGAAGCAACACTTAATAATGAGTGATATATCTCCCACACAACATTATAATCAACAACGTTTTCTAATATGATTAAGAATTCATCTCCACCATATCTTCCTACAACACCAATATTTTCAACTTCTTCTTGAATTTTTTTGGCAACTGCTTTTAGAACTTCATCACCAAATAAATGTCCATGATCATCATTTACATATTTGAAATTATCAATATCTAATATTGCAAATGAAAATGGCTTGTTTTCACTTATTAAAAAATCAACATATTGAACTATAACATCTCTTCTGTAGACGCCTGTAAGTTCATCAACTTGATCCTTTTTGTCTTCAAAAAAATCTTTATTCACTTATATCGCCTCTATTCGTTTCCGAAATCATATTGTAAATATTTTAACTTAATTTCATTAAAAAGTCAAACGAGCATAAGCAAAAAAGCACTCTAAATCTTGCTTAAATTAAATGATTTCCATCTACCATTATGCCATCTAACAACGAATATCGCAGCCCTTATACATTCATCTAAAGCCATGGCCATCCATACACCTAATAAACCCATATTTAATATATAAGGTGAACCAAAAACAAATGAACCTACTACCGCAACACTCCAACAGAAAATAATTGCACTAACTGTAGGGAAAACAACATCTCCTGATGTTTGTAATGCTCTAACATATACAATATTAAATGCTCTACCGAACTCAAGAGCTATTTCTATACCCATAACACCTTTGGCTATCTTTAATAATTCAGGATCAGTTACGTGGAATATTCTAAACATATAATCTGATAATAAGAAGAATATTAACGCGATAGATGTTGAGGCAATAATAGATATATTTCTAGTCTTTTTAACAACTATATCAACAGCCTT
>JAEEGL014838406.1_pt1 | contig 18357 bp, 15 predicted proteins | sample 9134231 | NCBI WGS metagenome assembly JAEEGL01 (sample SAMN16246548, study PRJNA631951) | gut metagenome | biome: gut microbiome; feature: rumen; material: fiber-attached | host: Bos | place: Iran: Karaj | collected 2018-10 | reverse complement strand
ATACCGCAACTGGACAAAGACGGGAACCAGAAAGTCCGTATCCGGGAAGGAAAAGGAACCGAATACCTGTGGGAAAAGATTTCGATTCCTGCGAATGACTGGAATGAACACACGAAGGCAGAACAGTGGAGAGCATCCTGGGCAGAACACTGTAACAGATATCTCAAACCGGAGCAGATGATCGATCACAGAAGTTATGAAAGACAGGGAATAGAAAAGGAACCCACGATCCACGAGGGAGTCGTGGCAAGACAGATGGAAAAAGAAGGAAAGAACGCAGAAAGGTGTCAGATCAACCGTGAAATCCGGGAACGGAATTCGATACGGGAACAGATAAGAAAGATAGCATCGGAGATTACGAAACTGGTCGCCGAGAAAGTGAGGAATATATATGAACGATATAAAGAACTTAGAAGAACTATTGGAGATCCTGAAGGCTCAGGAAGAGATGCAGGGGATCCTGGAAAAGCAGCAGGCGGAAATCGAGGAACTCTACCGGATAAAGAATTCCTTGGAAGAGCAGCTGGAAGAATCTCTGCAATTAAACGAGCAGCTAACGAAGCAGAACAGGAAATTGCAGAAACAGATAAACGAATTGCAAAGCTAAAAGAAGCGATACACGAAAAGGAGGTAAAGATCCATGAACGATTCAGAAAACTACAAGACAGAAGATCTTCTCGACATGATGGAGAAGATGCAGGACCAACTGGGAGCACAGATGAAGAAATACTCCGAAGCACTCGAGACGATATCGAGTCTTTCCTCGGAGAACTCGAAGCTCAGGAACGAGCTTCAGAAGAAAAGCGAAACTATAGTCTCCTTGAACGGGAAGATCGAGACGCTGAGCAAGAGCGATCTCAATCTGAAGAAGAGCAAGGAGATACTCGAAGCAGGGACGAAAGCCAAGAACGAAGCCGAGGCTATGAGATCAGCTTGTGAGGAAGAGAGAAAAATACTTAGTGAGAAAAAGTCAGAACTGGATGCTTGGGAGAGGAAAGTAAGCAGTTGTGAAGCGAACCTCTCCCGAGAGATCACTACAAAAGCTGAAGAAATCACAAAAGAAAAAAGAGAGAGTCTCGAACAAGAGTATAAGAAACGCAGAAATGAGATGGAAAGCAGTTACGAAAAAAGAGAATCTCTTCTTTCCAACCAATATAAGAAAATGACCGTAGAACACAAGGCCGAATTCACGGCCTTGCTGATCTACGGTTTGATATCCACAGTGATGCAGGTCCTGACTACACCAATAATAGTCGAAGAGTTTATTTCTTTCTTCCGCGGCTTGTGGAATGGAGTAACAGGCTATTTCCGCCTTGCGAATGATGCCGGAAAGGGGATGGCAAGTATAGCGGACTATATTACAAATCCTTCCGCTTCCACGATTCTACGCGGGCTCCTGTATATAGTCGTGGCCGGAACGATAATCGGTGTAGCCGGACTCGGAATACTCTACATTGGTTTCGCATATTGGGACTATTTGCATGAAAGTCTATGGGACAGACATACGGTGATTGCTATAGTTGTGATTCTTGCTGTTACTCTCTTTCTTCCGAATGACCTCGAAAGTGTGCTACCATTAAACCTTCTTTTGATTCAGATACTGGTGTTTTTGACATATTCAGGAATACGGGCATGGATACAGCACAAGAAAGAGTCTGAAAACTGATTACAGAAAAATCATATCTGTTATGATTTAAGGACTTCTCTTGACAAGTGATTGTGAGATGTACTTTTATAAAATAGTACGATAGTTTTTATGGGGGAGCAGACATGTTTCGGATTGCACTTTGCGATGATGATGCAGTATTTCTTAAACAAGAGCGCGAGATGACTGAAAAATTTCTGCGTTCAAAGGATATTCACTTCGAAATCGCGGAGTTTTCTTCTGGTCAGGCTATGATTGACGAGAATAAAATAGAATCATACGACCTCATTCTTCTTGATTTTGAAATGGTTGGAATGGACGGATTTGAGACAGCAAAACGAATCCGTGAAAAATCTGAAAAAACAAATATCGCGTTTGTAACAGTTTTTTTCGAGTTTGCCCGTGAAGGATATCGTTTTGATGCATTACGATATTTAGTAAAGCAGGAAAGTACTTTTGAAAAAGAACTACAGGATTGCATTCAGAAAGCTATTCGTGTCAAGGAGAATCGGCGAAAGAATACTCGCGTGTTCGATTTCGTAGAGGGTCCGTTGACAGTAGATTTTGAGAATCTGATATATGTTTTGTCAGATAAGCATTATCTGGATTTTCATGTGCTTGATGGAGAAAACATCCGGATTTATAAAATGAGGGCAAAATTGACTCAGATTCAAGCAGAATTAGATGAAACGCATATGTTTGCACTAGCGAGGACAGGACAAATACTGAATCTTAAATATGTGAAAGTCGTCGATAGAAAAGGAACTATAGTTATTCAAGTGGACAATAAGACACTAAGTATTATCAAATTGCCTGAGTCACGCAAAGCAGAATTTATGTCTGCATATCTGAGATACTACGGAGGTTAATGATGCTGTTCGTATTTGATTGCGTAAATACAATCATATTTGTGATTCTTGCCAAGATTTTTATGGAATTATTCTTGCGCCCGAAGCAAATTAATCTTGTTTATCGAATGATAATAATGTGTAGCTGGATGCTTATAGAAATAGTAATAGTTAATCTGTTTCAGGATGCATTTCTTCCTAAAGCGCTACTTACTATCTGCTGTACGATAGGGTCGACCTTCTTATTATTCAATGGTGGAGGGATAAAGATTATTATCCTCTCTGCTATCCATTACGGATCTTTTATATCTGTAGAGACGCTGGTATACGTACTTGCTATACGGTGGACTTCTTATATCGGAATCTATGATGTTAAGGAGAATCTAATCAATGTATACGGTGGCGTAATTAGTGCCATGCTATTCCTTCTGGTTCTTCTTCTTATCAAGTTCTTTATGAAAAAGGAAGACCCAGCAGAACTGAGTGGCCTAGATATTGCGAAGTTTCTGGTATTCCCAGTTGCTTCGATCAGTTTGATAATAGCGTTTGCATATTTCAGCCGCGGTAGAGAAGTGTCAGAACAGGAAATACGATTCTTTACTTTTATCGCCATAGTATTCCTTGTGACAAATGTTTATATGTACTGGCTCTTAAGAACAGATGTGAACAATAAAATATTAAAAGAAAAGAATATGATGTTTGAATCACATGCTAGGGAACTCTCTGATCTGTATGGTCAGATTCGGGAGGAGCATAAAACGATCGCCGGCATAGTTCATGACTATAAGAATAATATTACAGTCATTACGTCTTTGGCACTCTCCAATAAGTATGATGATTTGAAACAGTATCTTCAGGATTTAAAAGAAACCGAGGCAACAGTCGATGTTGTAGATACGGGCAATGCGGTATGCTCAGCGTTGTTTAATGCTAAGTATGCCGAGGCAATTCGAAAAGGAATTCAGATTCGCTTTGATATCAGTAATCTCAAAGGAATAAATATTAAAGACGAGGAACTTATTGTTATTCTATCTAATTTGTTTAACAACGCTATAGAGGCATGCGAAAAGTGTATTGATGAGAAGATAATCGATATCAGAATCAAATACAATAACGAGATGCTAATGATAACGTTTTCCAACACATATTTCGCGGAAGAGAAAACCCCGGTTACTCTGTCGGAAGGAAAATCACAATCTATATTGAGAGGACACGGGTTGAAGAATATCAAGCATATTGTAGACACGTATGCCGGACATATGGATATAGCAAAGGATGAAAAGTATACAGTAAGGCTTTTAATCCCTTGTTTTGATTCTCAAAAATTGTAATCTTTGCCAGAAAAAGGGCATTCTTTGCCACCCATATTTACTATGCCTCTAGCCCATGGTATGACTGAATTGACATCCATTAGGAGGCATAAGATGGTAGCACAGACTTGCAACAAGATAGTCGGCAGAATGATAGCTAATGATCTCGTTAGTGCCGATGACTGCGCTATTTATTCTTATCACCTCCAAATCATGCTGGAGACCATTATAGTCCATGCAATCTTATTGAGCGTGGCAGCAATTACCGGTCATTTTATAGAGATATTCCTGTTCCTGCTTTCGTTTGATATATTAAGAGGTTCTGCAAACGGTTATCACTGTAAGACGAGTGTTGGTTGTTTCTTATTGAGTTCATTAGTGTGTGCTCTTGTAGTGCTGATGAAAGATTTCTCCCTCAAATGTATTTTACAATATCAGGGGGGGGTTGATAATTGCGATGATAATCATATTTCTCATTGGCGCTATAAACCACCCCAACATGGGCTGGTCCGACGAAGAACTGAGTAAAGCGAAAAGATCTTCTCGGATAAAAATCCTTATAATGTTGATCCTTCTTTTCATACTGGATTTTTTAAGAATAGAAAAGATGTATCTGTATTGTTTTTCAATGGGAATAGTACAGTGCTCCATATCACTAGTGATAGTTATTCTTGGAAGGAAAGGAGGACACAGCGATGAAGCAGAATCTTGAAAAGAAATTACTGTCTGTTGTTAAGGACGTAGTGGCAGCTAAAGAGAAGAAGTCGAGCGAGTATTATTACCGCTCACCGGGAATCTTCCATCAGCCGAAGAGACCGAAAAAGTAAGGCAAGGCGCATGGAGGTGCAGACCAATGTGGTAAGTATTTTCATCAAAGGAATCAAGAGTTTTCAATGCTTTCAGGAGGAACTATTATGAAACGAAAACTATTTAGTTTGCTTTTTGTGCTATTGGTAGTGGTTAGTATGTCTGCGGCAAATCTGTTGGCAGGAGTAACAACTTCATATGGCACGTCATCGCTTCAGTATATTGGTAAAGTGACAAATTACAAGAGTTATTCGCAGACAGTATATGGTAAGCTTTATCCAGCTGCCACCTCTCCAGCTGCTAAATTGCAGATTCGTGATTCAACCGGAGTAGCTATACTGAAACAGGATACATATCCAGCATATCCACAGAATCCGAATAATCTTACATGCTATGTAGGTCCTAATGGTGATGCTAGAACGTTTTATGTAAAACCTGCGACCTCAGGAGATTACGTTTGGGGAACTGCTGAGTATGGTATGTTATAATACCATGTTGATAAAACAAAGTATTGTAGGTAAAAGTAGGCAATCAGGCGGATTTATCTGCCTGATTGCTATGCTTATTTTTGGATGTTTTTCTATTACAACAGCGTGTCTGCTGGTAAGAAGTGATAAGAAAACTGAGATAGAAGACAATCTGACAATTACTGGTGATTATGATGTAATTGCATACGAAGCACCTATTGGATTTGAGGATTATCTGGCTAGGTCTGAAGTAATCGACGATGTCGGTCTATATTATGAACTTGGATCCGTGACAAACGCAGACGAAACCGAATCTTTTAAGGCTGTGGCATTAAAGGACGAATTGTCAGAAGATATATATCACTTGACTTGTATCCGAGGTTCCTACCCGAAGAGTAATAATGAGATTGCCATAGATGTTTCTGTTGCCAATACGTATGGAATAGCACCGTATCCTGGTGAAACCATGGTGCTAAAATCATATGATTCTTCTGGAGAGTATCTTGAAGAAAAAGAATATGTGATATCCGGCGTTTTCAGGCTTTCTTTTGAGGAAGTAGTAGGAGGATGGTATAGGGCTCCACTGACATCCGAAGATTATTCGTGGTATCCAATGCCTGCAGTTTTCTTTTCTTCTTCAAATATTGACTCTTGGAAATGCACAAAGGAAACGGTGTTCTTTAGAGGGAATTCCGCAGGAGAAAGAACATTAGTAAATGCGGTTTATAATGCCATAAGTGACGCTGGCCAAGGATGTAAAGGTATAGAGTATAATCAAAGGAGAAGTAGTGGATACGCTTACTATATTGGCTTGGATCAGAATCGTTTTTATGGTGATTCCACGGAAAATCTGGGTAAAGCCGTAAGTGATGGTCTGTTTAAGAAGGATTTTTATTCCGCAATCCTTTTCCCTATTATTTCTGCACTCGTTGTCATTACGGAAGCTGTTTCCCTATATATGCTTTCAAAAAACATAATAACCGATCGAAAAGAGCATTATGCTATTCTTCGATGTATCGGGGTGTCATCCAAACGGATTATTGCAAATCTTTTGATTGAGATACTCGGTTTTGGCATGTTGGGAGCTGCTGTTGGAATAGCATTGGGATATGCTGCACATTTAGCAATGATCAAGGTATTCAATAGTGTACTCCGTCTTCGTATGTATGACGGGATTCATGTGGAGAAGATAATCAGGCAGATTACTCCTGATCCTATAGTGATGGCCTTGTTAGTATGCGGAGTTGCCTTGATATTGTCGTTGATTATACCTCTTTATCGGTTATACAAGATGTATCCTGCAGAATTGCTGTCCACTTCCGATAATATGTTTGTAGAAAAGCAGAAGAAGCACAAGCAAAAGACAACAAGGGTTAAGGGTGGATGGATAGGGTTACTGAATAGACGTATAGATCTGCATGACAATAGCACTATGCTGGTTATGGTGATAATGCTTTCTTCCCTGCTTTTCGGCTATGTGTTTTTCCGCGCATTTTCCGAACAGGCAACCAGAGATGTAAGAGGCTATATGGATATGCTTGAAATAGATGGGAACGGATATGTAACCACTCGTTCCCCCGATTTGCAGAACTGGGGATATATTGTTACCAATAGACATGATGCAGGTATTACTCCTTCATTGCCAGAACTTGTGGAAAATAACTCGTATGTTGAGAATTCCTGGTCAGTGATCTTTAACGAATCTACAAGAATGGTTTTCGATGAAATGCCAGATGAGAACATAAAGAAGTTACTTGGGAATCGTTTGTTAAACTATCGGCCTTCTGAAGATCCATATATTCAGGATGCTGTCAAAGCGGAAGGAATCATTTTTGAACATACAGGATATGATCCGCATGTATATATGTATGAACTTCCTACGGTTGGATTAACAACGAAAGAAATGACGGCGCTTGAAGTAGAGGTCTTAGCCGGCCAGATAGACATTGATAGAATCAAGAGTGGAGAGGAAGTGGTGTTGGCAGTTCCCCAAGAATTGCAGGATCTGTGTTTGCAATGTTTCCCAATTGGCTCCTCGCTGAGTTTTGATGACATTGTACTTGATGAAGAGGAAGAAGCTCTGGATTTTCGGACTCTTAATGATTCTAAATGGGTCGTTTATGAGAACTACATCAATGATTGGCTATATGGATATGCTGCTTTTGGTAAGCGGCATGGTATCAGTACAAAAGTTGGTGCTATTGTTGTTCTGCATGATGAAAAAGATATAGGTGAGTATCTTACATCAGGAAATTCGTGGGTATACATGCGTCATAGTGAAACTAATAAGGATGGCTTGAGTACCAATGATCCGCAACCTACATGTGGAATGAGTATTCTTTGTCTTCCAGAATCTTTTGAAAAGTGGGGGCTTCCCGATAGAAACTATACATCCGTAAAAGTTGAGCTTAAGGATGGGTGTGACATATATGAGTTTGATAAAACATGGTATAAGGCCTTGTCAGGCTCAATCGATGTGCAAACAAAGTCAACATTTGATTATATGGACGAAATCACTACCGGAACCAATCGAGTAATGACCATTTTCTTTGTGCTGATGTCTGTTCTTGTTCTCTTGAGCATGATGTCCATTATTACCGGCCTATATACCAAGACGAGAAGCAATTCTTCCAGATTCCAGACATTGCGGCGAATTGGTTTTTCGGTAAAACAGTCAAGTGTACTGATATATACACAAAATATGTTCTACCCAATAATCTCGACGATTTCAGCCATTATCCCTGTTTATGTTATGCAATGGGTATTGGAAACTTATAAAACAAAGATCATGAATGGTGATTACAGTGCTATGTCAACACAGTGGTCTAACAGAATTCCATATGCAGCGGATTTGTTTTCTTACAATTTCATTCCTGCACTGATATGTTGTCTACTACTGGGATTTCTTTTGATATTCATCGGCACTTTGCCGCAGATATTATTCCTGCGTAAGATGAAGATGATTGAAACGAGGGAGGATTAAAAATGAGTGTGAAAACAGTAGACCTTCATAAGGATTATAAGGTCGGGGACAATATAATACATGCTGTAAATGGAGTGGATCTTGAGATAAAGGATGGAGATTTCGTCGCTATAATGGGGGCTTCCGGCTGTGGTAAGACTACGCTTCTTCACCTAATCGGAGGGCTTGATAGAGTCACGTCGGGTCAGGTTATCGTAAACGATAGTGACTTGTCGAAGATGAAGGATACTGCTCTCTCAAGATTTCGATGTTGTGAACTCGGGTTTGTATTCCAGAAATTCAACCTGATCAATGAGATGACGGTGAAGGAGAATATCGTTACACCAGTATTGATTGCCAAGAAGAAAGTCAATGAAGAGTATATTAGTGAATTGTCTGAAGTATTGGGACTCTCGGACAGACTCGATCACACGCCGCTGCAGTTGTCGGGAGGTCAACAGCAACGAGTGGCCATAGCTAGGGCTCTGGCCAACGATCCCCCCTTGATCCTCTGCGATGAACCGACAGGTAATCTGGACAAGAAAAACAGTGAAGAGGTGATCAATCTTCTTGACAAAGTGCATGAGAAATATGGTAAGACGATCGTCATGGTTACACATGATCCTGCTATCGCGGAACATGCAGATATCACATATCGGATGGAAGATGGAAAGATAATATAAGTTTAAAGAATGGGAGAAACAGTTATGAGAAAAAAAGTGAGATTTTTATTCGCTGTAGTGATTCTAGTTATTGGGTTGGTTGCAGCAACAATGTTTGCTGGAACAACAACTTCGTACAGTACTACAACAAGACAGTTGATAGGCGCTGTCACAAATAGTGCAAGTGTAACAAAAACTGTATACTGTAGGCTTATTCCAGGTGGTGGAGTAGCAGTATTACAGATATGTGATGCAACAGGCACCGTTATTCTTTCGAGTGATATTTATCCTCTATATCCTCAAAACCCCTATTACACGACTTGCTCAATTCCTGCATATACAACAAGAAGATTCTATGTGAAACCTGCGATAACTGGTGAGTATATCTGGGGATATGCTGAGTATGGCATTTCTCCTGACTGAGTATAAAATCATGCTTGGGGTATAATGAAATCAAAAATCTGAGACAGTTTTGAGAAATAAGACTTGATCAATGCATGTAGATATTTGTAGATTTCGATACTTACTTTTTTGGAGGGAAATCCATGAAAAAACGTGATAGAGTGTGTGCACTAATGCTTGTTGCTTCTTTTATATTCCTTGTTGGTTGTAAGAAGAAAAAAGAAGAAAGGACACGAGTTGTTCAGGAATCGGATCCGTATTACAGTTGTGACGAAACCCGACTGGATTTTCAGTTCCCATCGTCTGATGGAAAAGAACTGAAACGACGCTCATTCGGATTGACAAGAGTATTCTCGAACTGTGTATTGGTGTCTATATCAGAAGAATATGTCATGACTGATGAATTTGCGAAGAAATGGAACGATTTTTCAGAACATTTCGAAGCATTTTCTGAAGACGAAATTAAAAGAATTCAGGAAGAACGCGAAAGCTATAGTAGAAGGGGTGTTGCAGTTTTTAATCTGGATGGGAAGATGGAAAGCTTTACGGAAACATCCAACTATTCCGAAATTGAATGTATGATCGAAGATCCCTCTGGGAATCCGAAGGTGCTTATATCTGAGTATACAGGGAATGGATATATTGCAAATCTTTATAGTATTTCTTCAGAAGGAGAACTAGTCAACGCTGTTACGCTTTCTCGGGATGTAACTTCTATAGGTGATGCGGTCTTTCTGAAAAACGGGAATCTTCTTTGCAGTGATGTTTCGTCGGTTATCCTATTCAGTCCGGAAGGAAAACTATTGAATGAAGAATCGTTGCTTGTTCCGATTGACCGTCTTTTTCAGATTGATGATAAATACTATGTTTATATCTCTATTGAAGATGTTTACGATGATACGAATCCACCGACTTCGTATATGTATGAGATAGATCCCAATTCCGGCAAGAAAGTTGGAGAGAAGATAGATGTGACCGGAAAAATGCATGGAAGCAGACTGATACAAGGTCGTGAAGGATTATATGGATTGCAAGGAAACGGGATACAAAAGTATGACCTTCTTACAGGAAAGGAGCCACAGGAAATACTTAACTGGAGCGATACAGATTGTAATCACTATGACGCTTCTTTTGAAGGTCCAAGCTTTTATATTGCATCGGAAAATGACATTTATTTATCAAGATTGACGTATGATGGGGTACCGATGGAGTATGTAAATACACCTGTATATGTATGCCTTTTGCACCTGCATCGTGTGGAAAAGAATCCACATGCGGGGAAGAGTATTTTGTGTTTGGCGTATATTGGTGATCTGGAAAAGGATTTCATGGAATACCTGAATGAATATAATCTGCATTCAGGAGAGAAGACTAGGATTGTCTTACAGGATTATTCTGGGGATAGTAGTCTTTATTCTTCCTTGTATTCCAGAATAAGTTCCAGTACTGAAGAGCAAGCCCGTATTGCGGATCAGGTCTATTTGGATATTCTGTCTGGTGATGGACCAGATATTCTTTTGAATTTCGGGGCTTTTTCCCAGTTCAACACGGATCGTGCACTGGTGAACCTGAACCCGCTGATCGATGGAGAAAGATCCTTGGATCGTGCGCTTCTCTTTGATAATATCCTCCGAGCATATGAACAGGATGGAAAACTGTATCAAATTCCACTCAGTTTTTCTGTGACTGGGATGGTAGCAAATAAAGACTTTGTGGGTGATCGAACTGGATGGACATATGAAGAAACAAAGAGTATTGCACAAGCCCTACCTTCGGATGTTAATTTGTTCGGAAATGTCTCTCAGAGCGATCTTTTGGAATCTCTAATGAAAGATTCAACTAGCCATTTTCTCGATTATAACAACCGAAAAGTCAAATTTGATGATCCGGAATTCAAGGAAATCCTTGAATTGGTTAAGAATTATGGTATCCCAAAGACAAATGCAGAGATTGAAAAAGAAAGACAGGCCAACTGGGAGACTGTATTGCCTGATAATCAACGGTTTGATGCAGGTATGATTGTGGCGATGAATAAAACGATTCATACTCTGTCGGCATTTGGCAATATCAGTACGTGGTGTAATGGTAATGTGTGCTTTATTGGTAATCCAAGCATGAGTGGTTCTGGAGCGAAGGCAGATAATGCTTATTCACTCGCTATTTCTCAGTCGTCTCAATTCAAAGAAGAGGCATGGGACTTTATCCGAAATCTATTTGAAGACGATATACAATTATCTTGTGCGAAGAGCACAAATAACTTCCCGGTTAATCGCCAGGCTTTCAATTCTTTGATGGATATGTCCTTTGAGGAAAACCGGATTGGTTGGGAAAGAGCAGAAACTGAATCCGATATAGCGGCGATAATGGAATTGGAGTCTGCACATTTGGATGAGAAATATGTAACTGCACTTTTGAAGGTGATCGAGAACATCAGAGACTCGTGTTCATTTGATCCGTCCGCAATGATGATCATTAATGAAGAGGCACCAGGATACTTTACCGGACAGAAAACGGTCGACGATGTTGTCAACATTATTCAGAAACGAGGCAGTGCCATTGTCCAGGAAAGAGGCTAATTGTATTTTCCCCAATACATATGGAATTCGACTATGGGAGAACTGTAAATCAACAATTGAGGCATTCCATTGTGTAATAGGTTAACTTGTTGGTTGATGATGGTATCGGAGCGGGTTAGGACGAATGAAGGAACACGCGACTATTGTCGGCATACTGGTAAAGATAGGAGGTTTGTTATGAGAAAAAACATGATAGCTTTGTTCGTGGTGGTACTTTTTGTTATTGTGTCGGTTACAGGAACATTGTTTGCTGGAATAACTACTTCATATAGTACTTCTACAAGACAGAAGAGAGGCGCAATTACAAATTATACAAGTGTAACAAAACTAGCGTCAGGTAAACTATTTCCTTCTTCCGGATTGGCCCGATTACAGATTTGTAATGCGGCTGGAACTGTTGTCTTTGCATACGAAGACTATTATGTGAATCCTCAAAACCCGAGTTATGTAACTTGTCCAGTCTCAAGTGGTTCAACTGTAAGTTTTTACGTAAAGTCAGTTCATAATGGGTATTATGTATATGGGAATATGGTATATGGAATAGAATGACTAGAACCTTACGTTCTAGTCCTGGGGGATAAAAATATTCTGTTAATTGTTTTTGGTGGGTAGCATGAATGAAAGTGAAACCATACTAACACGCTATTACTCGTGTTAACTTGAGGACACGAATTAAACTATCTTTTTAACTCGACAAAACAAGTTAAATGAGTTAGAATCTGGATTAGATAGATATGGAGGTAGTTATCATGCGAACCATACCAATGAAAGAAACACTTGAAATAGAGTTCAAAAGTGACGAGAAGTGTTATTCAGATCATGATTTAATTGAGGAAATCGTTGGCATGACGAATACCGTTGGTGGAACTATATATCTTGGCGTTGAGGATGATGGTTCGATAACTGGCGTTCACAAGAAGCATAAAGATGTTGTTGGAGTAACGGCTTTAATTGCAAATAATACGGTTCCACCCATTGCGGTAAGAGCAGAAATTATCGCGGAAGAAAAAGATATCCTTAAGATCGAAATACCTAGAAGCAGGTCGATAGTTTCTACATCATCAGGGAAAATACTTCGACGAAGATTAAAAATGGATGGAACGCCTGAAGTCGTACCGATGTATTCATACGAGATTCCTTCAAGATTGTCAGAATTGGGGTTGTTGGATTTTTCTGCACAACCACTTCCTGGTGCCACTATAGATGATCTCGATCCAAATCAGAGAGTCAGACTGAGAAGAATTATTCAGAATAGGCAGGGTGGTGAAAAAACACTATTGTCGTTGCCGGATGATGAATTGGATATTGCACTCAGATTTGTAACAGAAGTAGGAGGAAAGCCGATTCCTACGGTTACAGGTATGCTTTTGATTGGTAGAGAAGAACGTATACAAGAGTTAATACCAACAGCAAAATCCACATTTCAGGTTTTGGAAGGTACAGCTGTCCGGATGAATGAGGATAGTACCAAACCTCTTTTAGAAGTGTTTGAAAACTATGAGACATACTTAAAAGCATGGAATCCTGAGCGTGAGATGGAATATGGATTATTTAGGATCCCGATTCCTGAATTTGATTGGGCAGCTTTCAGAGAAGGTTTGGTGAATGCATTCTGCCATAGAGATTACACAATGCTCGGCGAAGTTCGTGTTCTTATTGATGACGAGGGTTTAATTATCAGTAATCCAGGCGGTTTTATTGATGGTGTAAACTTGAAGAACTTATTGACTGTTGAACCGCACGGAAGAAACCCTGCTCTTGCAGATGCCATGAAGAGAATAGGTCTTGCTGAGAAAACCGGTCGAGGAATTGATCGTATCTATGAAGGATCTATTATCTTTGGCCGTCCCTGGCCTGATTATTCAGAATCCACAAGCAGGACGGTAAAACTTTTTATTCAGAGAGCAAAAGCAGATCTTCCGTTTGCAAAGCTTGTAGCAGATGTGCAAAACCGTCAGGGCAAACCGTTGTCCATATACACGTTGATGATCCTTTCATTATTGAAAAATGAAAGAAGATGCAATATCGATAGAATGATTGAAATTACTAATCTTAGTGAGAATAAGGTGCGGTCGGCGGTTGAAAATATGATTGAAATGGGACTGGTAGAAGCATCCGGCAATGGTAAAAACCGTTCTTATATTTTGGGAAAGAAGATTTATCGTGAGATTAATGAATCTATTCAATATGTGCGCCAGACAGATATTGATAGCATACGTTATCCTGAGCTAGTGTTGAAGTTGGCCCGTACTCAGAATGGAATTATCACGAAGCAGGATATATGTGATTTGTTAAAGATAACTCCATCTCAGGCGTATTCTTTAATTAAAAAACTTCAAAAAGAGAATAAGATATATTTGCTAAACGGCGGAAAATATACGAAATATAAGGTTGTTGAATAAAGTTTAACTCGTTTTAACTCAATTAAGATGACGAATTAAATACGAGTTAAACGTAAGTTTATTACATAATAAGAGTAGTTTATATAGGGGGATTACATTTTTATGCATGAAATAGCAAAACACGAATTTCTATCCTGGGTAGATACTCTTGAGACTGAACAACTTTCAGAACATGAGATTACAATGCTCTCAATTCTAATAAGTAATTTTGAAGAGGTTGCATCGGTTGGAACGGCATCAGGACAAAGAGCAAAGTTACTTAGTCAAAAGATAACCGAATTAAATAAGGGTACGGTTAAAGATTTACCTCAATACGAAATAAATGAGATGTCTGATAGTGTTATTAAACGCATCGAGAGCTTAGATGTAGAGAAATTCCGAGGATTCGGAGCGATTCAGAGCTTTACTTTTGATAAACAGTATACTTTCTTTCATGGTCCTAACGGATCGGGAAAGACAAGTTTTTGTGAAGCTCTTGAATACTGTATTTTAGGGACGATTGAAGAAGCAACCGCTAGAAATATTGCAACAGAAAAGTTTATTGTTCATGCGGGAGAGAAAAAGGCGCATAAACCTACCTTGAAATGCAAATTCTCGTCTGGTGAGATCGATGAGTGTCAGCCAGATTATTCAAAGTATCGTTTTGGTTTTATTGAAAAAAATAGGATAGATGGTTTTTCGCATATAAGTGCAGCCACTACCAAGACACAGACAGAGCGGTTGGCTGCATTGTTTGGTTTATCTGAATTTCAGGAATTTGTTAAGGGATTTACATCAGCAGATGTATTTGGAAACGACAAATATTTAAAAGTAAATGCAGTTATTCAAACCGAATATGAAAAAGAGAACGGTATTTTGGGTTCGATTGAGGTTCAAGTTAAGGAAGCTGAAGAAAAACTTAAAACCGAAAAAGAAGAGTTGGCGATTTTAATCAATGCCTTAAATAATCCGGAGATCAAAACAGTAGATGACGTTGAAAAATATTTCATGGATCCTAATAATGGTCTTATAACGAAGTATCTTTTAGATGCCGACAAGAACAAATGGGTTGTGATAAAGAATGATACGCTGGATTTGTTGGCTTCTGATTTGACAGTTTTTATTGGCTACTATGAAGATATATTGAAGAGTAATTCAGAGATTTTATCAGATGTTGGAGCGGTAAATCTTGTTACATTATTTAATGCAATAGCTAAATTGAATGCTGATGAGTATGATAAATGCCCTGTTTGCAATACTCCTTTGACAGCTGTTAAAGTAAATCCTTTTGAAAATGCAAAAGAAGAATTGAAGAAGCTTGAGCAAATTGAACTAGCCAAAAACACAGTGCGTGGAAAAGCAAAAAAAATAATCGATAATTATGAGCGGATATTTACATCGATTGAATCTATAAAGCAAGCAAATGTACTTGGAATGATTAACTATTCGCTTTTTGAAAACCGGAAATTCCAACAGATAGAGGTAGAAAGCCTGGCTCCTGAGATAATTTCAGTGTTTGATGAATTAAAGAAGCTGAAGGCTAATTTAGACTCAGAAGATACCGCTCAGATAGTAGAAGAGTATAATACTAAAGCTGCAAATCATAACAAGCAATACGATGAAAAACTCGATAAGGCTCAGAAAGAGTATAAAGAAATAGTTGGGAAAAATGGTTCTGTTGGAGAAAAGCAGAATGGATATAATGCTCTAATAAAATCAGTAAAGGACACAAAAGCAAAAGTAGAGGCGTTAAAGAAAAAAGTCGATTCCGAAAAGTTGGAGATTGATTTTAACAAAAAAATGGTTGAGGCATACGAAAGTATAGTTGAGAAGCTTTCTACTTATGTTGCAACCCTTCCCACTGCTTTGGCTCAGAATCTATCGGAAAAAGCACTCGAGTATTATAACTGTATCAATGAAGACGATGCAGATTTTGAATTGATAAAGGAACTACATCTTCCATTGGCTGTCAATGAGAAAATAACTATTGAGATGGAGGATGGAGTAAGCCAAGATGCATTGCTTATACTAAGTGAAGGCCATGTAAAGATTTTAGGTCTTTCAATACTTCTTGCAAAGGCTGTTTCCGAAGGTATTCCATTCTTGATATTTGATGATATCGTAAATTCTGTCGACGATGATCATAGGGATGGAGTGGCAAAACTGCTAATAACACATACGGATTTTGCGAATACGCAGATGATTCTTACTTGTCATGGAGAGATGTTTGTCTCAATGCTAGAAGGATATGTTTCTAATTCTAATTCTATGACAAGGTACATGTTTTTGCCGGCAGATACTTTGGATGAACGTGGCGTATTCATTAAGTATCAAGATCCATCTATTCCTTTGGAGGTTGCAAAGAAGAAATATGAGGAAAACCAGTTAAAAGACAGTGCAATGAGTTGCAGGCGAGCGGTTGAATGTACTACTGGTAAACTGTGGAAAAAGCTTAGCCCTTGTATCGGGGGGATATCAGTTAAGCTCAGGAACCTCCAGGGACAACCGGATTTGTTTAGTATTACTTCTGCGCTTTATGACCATACAAAGGGAAAATACATACAGGATGCTGAAGAAATAAACGAAGACTTGAAGAAACTAATGGAAGCATCCTCGTGGTCTAAACTAAATAAAGGGACGCATGAAGATAAAAGCATTCCAGAATTTACAAGAGGAGAAGTTAAACAGTTATTGGAATTGGTCGTGAAGCTTGCGAAGGATGTGGAAGAAGTAAAGATTAAAGCTACTGTCGTATAGCAACAATACTCTTGGGCTGCGATGATAGTCAGTCCTCAGTCGGAATAATCTTAGCAATATAATGTACTAACGAAGGCTGCCATGTAAAGCATTGGTTCAAAGCACTTAGATAACACATTGAGGGTTGTCAAATAATGAATATCAAGGGGCTTTACAAACGAAATAACTATGGACGATTTTTAATGATATAGGTAACAAGGAAAAGCGAGTTATGAGAAGTAATGATATAGTGTACCACTACTGTAGCAGCGACGTTTTTTACTCGATAATTAACAATAAGACGATTAGATTCTCTGATATTACGAAGTCAAACGATTCTGCTGAAATAGGATGGATTACAAAATACCTAGATTCGGTTTTCACGGAAGAACTCAGGTGTGCAAATAATAATCTGATCTTTATGAAATCGTATCAGCCGATTGATTTACACAGATGCTTTCTTAGCTTTGAAGATGCATATTTTATAAAGGCGTTGAGGGACAACGACAAGTTTTTTTGGTTTTATGTTTCTTGCTTTTCTATGAAAGGTGACATGTTAAGTCAGTGGCGTGGATATGCAGATGATGGAAAAGGGTTTTGTATTGGATTTGATAGACATGAATTTGAACAATATAGTACAGGAGGGTTTAAGCTTCTTTCGCTTCATTCAGGGGAAGTGAATTATCTAGAAGAGAAACAGATTTCTGATGTATGCGAAATAATAAAAGAGTTGTTTGATCAACTATTGAAGAATGCACAGAGTGGAAAAACAAGTGTAGAACACGTGAAAATAGAACTCAACAAGTGTTTTCAGAAACTGATAGAACTTGCTGTTTTCATTAAAAATCCTTTTTTCAAGGAAGAAAAGGAATGGAGAATGTGTTTATGGACATATAAAGAATTTAGTAGAGATTCTAAGGATATTATTCTTGTTAAAAATGGACAGCCGGAACAATACGAACTGGGTTTCAAAACACGAGGAAATACTCTTGTGTCGTTTTTTGATATGAAATTTGAACCGTATGTTCTTAAGCATATTATAGTAGGACCTAAGAACAATACAGATTTAGCAGATCTTAAAATGTTTTTGCATAGTCATAATATCGATTGCCGTATTGAAAAATCTAAAGGGACATATGTATAAACTTAATGATAATAGATTGGATTTGCGATACAATATACAAGTACTGTTCTTTGACAATTGAATAGACGTCTTGTTACACAAATAGGTGTACAAGGTTTTTCTATTCAAGTAATCCATCCAAGCGCCTTGATGCGTAGGCGGGGCAGAGAAAAAGAATGTTCCCAAAATGTTCCCAATAAGTTCGAAAACGGCGCAGAATAATAAGAATGGATGGATTTTACCGCAATATGTTGTGTATGCTTTTCGTGGGAGAACCCATATATAGATACCTGCATAGAACTCGAATAATGAAAAAACGCCGAAACGCCCTGGAAACAGGGCGTTTCATTTTTCTTCGTCAACAAAATGTCAACAATTTTCGCTATCAGACAAATCGAATCTGCTTCCAATCCTCGATCTTCATCTTATAAGCAGACT
>JAEEGL014832770.1_pt1 | contig 18357 bp, 11 predicted proteins | sample 9134231 | NCBI WGS metagenome assembly JAEEGL01 (sample SAMN16246548, study PRJNA631951) | gut metagenome | biome: gut microbiome; feature: rumen; material: fiber-attached | host: Bos | place: Iran: Karaj | collected 2018-10 | reverse complement strand
TACGAGAGCCTTTTCCTCTCCCCAGTAATCGGGGTTCTTCTCGAGAACGACCTTGTCGCCGATGGTCCATTCAACAAACTTGAACTTGCCGGAACCCATAGGCTCTCTTGCGAGAACATCGTCGCCAACCTTTTCTACATAAGCCTTGGAGAGGATGCAGCCTCTCGCGGAAGCCAGATAGGTGAGTGCAGGTGCAAATGCATTGTAGGTCTTGATGTCTACAGTGTAGTTGTCAACTGCCTTGCAGTTCTTGCCGTCGAAGTACTGAAGGAAGGTCTTGGAACCGGTAGCGGTCTCGCCTCTCTGAATGGAGAATACTACGTCTTCCGCAGTCAGATCAGTACCATCGTGGAACTTGACGCCCTGATGAAGCTTGAATCTGATGGTGGTGTCATCCAGATACTCCCAGCTCTCTGCAAGGATACCATAGATCTCACCATCCTGAGTCTTGCCTACGAGTCTGTCGTAGATCATGGGCTCCAGCATGAATGCTGTCAGGTAGGTGTTGTTGTGGGGGTCCAGGTTGGAGGGCTCAGTTCTGGTGACCATTATGATGTCATTTCTTGCGCCGCCATTGGATCCGCCGCCGCATGCTGCCAGGCCGAGTACCATGGTCAGGGCCAGAACTACAGCGACAAAACTTTTGATCTTGCTCATAAAAATAGCTCCTTTCATGTGCATTGATTGATGCCGTTTTTTGGGGGAAAACGGCTGAACCCTATTGATTTTCGCTATCAATACTCTTTTCATTTTATGTGCTTTAATTTGGTTAGTCAATCAAAACTAAATTTATGTTCAGAAATGGCTCAATGTTCCATATTCTTTTTTGATAGCGCCGGAATCCCTTGAAAATAAAGGCTTACGGGGCTTTGCTTTATCGCGCTAAAGCGATGTGAGCGCTTTCCTATATCAATATAGCAACGCGCTCTGCCATACGAAAAAATGATTGATAAATACGCAGAATGCAAGAAGAGACACTATAGATTCTTCTCGAAGAAATCCCAGATCTTATTGCGTATCGCCCTGCCCTCTATCGTATCGATGCGGTCGAACATGTGGCCCCCGGGAACGGCTTCGAAGATCTCATATTCGAACTTCTTGTTTTCAGCCTTGAGCGCCCTTATCAGCTGCTTCACTTCGATCACATTCACGTCCTCGTCCGTGGTGTTTGTGTGGACCAGCAGCGGCGTGCTGTCGTCGAATTTATCCACATTCCACGCAGGAGACCTGCGCAGATACTCCTGAAGATCCTCCCAGGGGTACTTGCCCATGTGGTAATCCGCGGCATACATGTTGTTGTACTTAGCCTGATGATAGCCCAGCCTGGTGATGATGTCAGATACGGGAACGCCTGCGAAAGCGGCTTTATACACGCCCGGATGACGGAAAATGCTCAGCAGCGTTATCATTCCGCCGTGGGACCAGCCCATGATGCCTGTCCTTTTCGGATCCAGGAAGGGGAAGCTTGCCAGAGCCCAGTCTCTTGCCGCCAGCACATCCTCCACCTCTTCCCCGCCGTAATCTATCAGCTTATACGTAAGAGCTCCGTAGCCGGTACTGCCTCTGTAGTCCGGGGCGATGACCGTTATTCCTCTGTCCACCAGCTCTTCAACTATGTGAGCGAAGGCCGAGGAACTGAAATTATTATGTATGCCGCCGTGGATCAGCAGCATGGATGGAGCCTTGCCCTTCTTTTTCTTATCCAGCGTCCTGGGAACAAAGGTATAGACCGTAAAGATCACGGGATTGCCCTTGTCAAGATCGCTCTGAGCCAAGGTATTTGCAGGAGGATTGCCCGTGATACGGCTGATATCCACCTCTGCCTTGCCGCCCAGCCTCTGATACCAGAGACTGTCATCGGCCAGCTTTTTTATCATTTCCAGCTGAAATTCCTGTGGGCTTGGAGCCCAGTCTTTTTCCAGATTCTTTTCTTCTGCCATATTTCATGTCCTTTCTGCCTGAGCGACTGCCCGAATACCGGTTTGAGAAGACCTGAAGGCCTGTATTACCTGCCGTCCCTGACCTTGACGCACTCCTCGATGAAAGCTCCTATCAGCTTGTCGCCGTCGGCGCCCTCTGCCGGGAATATGTTATCGCCTCTCATGCGCTCGGGGTGGAACTGGAATCCGTATACGGGATAGCCCTTGACCTCCACCGCCTCGATTACGCCGTCTTCGGTGCGAGCGGTAATGATTATGTCTTCGCCCAGCTTGCTTTCGTCTGCGGAGAAGTTGTGATAGCTGTTGGTGACAGGCTCATCGCCCCAGACACGGTTGATGAAGGAACCGGGCTCGGTCTTTATCGGATGAGAAGTCAGGGTGTGGCTGGTCTTGTAGTTCTTGTAGACGCTGAGCTGCAGGCTTCCGCCCTGTACGCAGTTCACCTTCTGTCCGCCGTCGCAGATGCCGAATACCGGCTTTCTCCTTGCCTTGAATTCCTTGTAGAGCTCGTCCTCCATGGATTCCTTGCGGGCATGATTCTCCCTGGTGTAATACTCGTTTGCATAGGGCAGCGGGCTGTAACCCATGCCGCCGGGGAAGATCAGTCCGTCCGTAAGCTCCGCATATGCTGCAGACTCGTTGATATCCAGGGGCACCAGAGGAATGGCGCCGTTGGCGTAGACCGCCCATTCGTAGGGCTTGGTCAGCATCATAGCGTGTACGGAGAAGTGATGGTCCAGGCAGGCTCCCCATGCTATGGAGATCAGAGGCTTGCCGATGGCAGCCTGGATCGCCGCCTTCTTATCCTCCCCTTCCTTCTTTGCCTGAGCATTGCAAAGAGAACCGAAGAAATTGAACAGAGCATTGTCTTCGAGTCTTGGAGCATCCTTATCCGTGGGGACTCCGGGAACGGGTTCCATGCGGGTCTTTCCGTAGCCAAGATACTCCTTCTTCTCCTCGGGAGTCATAAGTATTGGCCCTCTCATCTGATGATTGAAGGCATAGAGGTAATCGTCATCGGTCTTATAGGTCTCAGCATTCCACTGAACGCCGAAAACCGGCAGAGTCTCATGGCATACAGCCTCGATCAGCTGCTTTTTGCCGCCGTCTGCCGCATCGTTTTCCGACCAGGCGACAGCCCTGAGCCCCTTGCCCAGAGTCTTGATGCCCTGGTGGTTATAGCTTCTTACAGCTCCTGCCTCTTCTATGATCCCGGCAAGAGCTTTGGCATTGTCTCCGAGAGCCGAGCTCTGATCAGCCGCCAGCACCCTGTACTGAGCACCGACAGGATGTATCATCCCTCCGTCTTCAGCCAGATCCGCATACAGCGTTCCGCCCAGGACCACATTTATGATGTGCATGCCTCGTCCGATACCGAAGACAGGCTTTCCCGCATCGATAAAGGCTTTGCACAGGGGGATGTCGAAGGAATCCCTGGTGTAGTTGATGTTGTACTGATACCAGCTAAGTCCGCTGTATTTATCGCTGACTATCTCTCCGTAGCGGGCGGGATTGATGTCCCAGCTGCCGTCGGTCAGCAGCAGTCCGTCCGCCATCATGGCATGCTCTTTGTACAGCCTGGCATCTGTGGGCATCATGGGGAGCATCCCTGCGCCGGACACTGCCATGGTATAGCTTCTCTTCTGCAGATAATAAGGACGTCCGGTCTCCTTATCCAGCACTTCATCGGGTGTTACAAATACTAAAGGCTTCATATATATTCTCCTTTCGCTTAAGAAAGATCGTTATCGATATAATTTTAATTCCCTGCAGCCGCTCCGTCAATCATATGCTTCATCACTTTAAAGCAAAAGAGGACGGTTATTCCGTCCTCTTTGCGTTATTTGTTTTGTTATCTTGCCAAGGCGTGGAAGGCTTTGGCCTTTGCTCTGGATTCTGCAACGAACTCCCTGAGTTCTGCCTTGAACTTGGGATGAGCGCACCTTTCGATCAGCAGGTCAGCTCTCTCGTATGCGGTGAGGCCTCTGAGGTCCGCCAGACCCTGCTCGGTAACGATGATCTGGGTATCGTGCTCGGTGTGGTCCACATGGCTTACATGGGGCACCAGGCAGGAAAGAGTGCCTGCCTTGGCTGTGGAAGCCGTGGTGAAGATGGAAAGGCCGGAACCTCTTGCGAAGTCGCCGCTGCCGCCCAGACCATTCATAAGGCTGGTGCCGCCCACATGCGTGGAGTTGACATTGCCTTCAAGGTCGAATTCGATGGCGGTGTTCATGGCGATTACGCCCAGACGCTTGATGACCTCTGGCGCATTGGAGATCTCCTGGGGCCTAAGCACCAGTCTGCCCTTGTAGTCAGCCAGCCTTGCATAGATGCCGGCTCTGATGCTGGGGGAAAGAGTCATGGACGTGGCGGAAGCGCTGAGCACCTTGCCTGCATCCATAAGGTCGAATACCGCATCCTGAGCGACCTCAGTATAAACGGTCAGATTCTCCAGATCGGACTTGGCCAGCTGGGAAAGAACTGCATTGGCAACGCCGCCTACGCCGCTCTGAAGAGGAGGCAGCGGATTGGGGAGTCTTCCTGCAGCGATCTCCTGGTGGAAGAAGTTCACGATGTGCTCTGCGATGGCGATCATGTCGTCATCGGGGGCTTTCAGTTCAGCGTTCATGTTTTCGTCAGCAGTGCGGATGACAGCTATGATCTTGTCGGGGTCGCACTTCACGTAAGGAGTTCCGACTCTCTGTCCGGGGCTGGTGATCATGATGGGCTGAGTGTTGGGAGCCAGATCCAGATCTATTATGTCGTGGAGGCCTTCAACAGCCTCGGGAACCATATCGTTCACTTCCAGTATGATCTTATCTGCGCATTTTACCAGTGTAGGTATGATGCCTACAGCGCAGGGGCAGATCAGAGAACCGTCTTCAGTGACGCCTGCCACCTCGATGACCGCCACATCTACCTTGCCGAAATATCCGGCCTTCATCCAGTAAGCGATCTGGGACAGATGCATGTCCACAAACTGTATCTCACCCCTGTTGATAGCGGCTCTCATGTCCTTGTTGGACTGGAAGCCATAACGCCTTGACACGATGCCTGCCCTTGCCATAACGCCGTCGGACTGGTCGCCCATGCTGGCGCCGCAGATCACGGTGATCTTAAGATCCTCGCCTGCTTCCTTTCTCTTAGCCAGCTCTCCGGGGATGACCTTGGGATAGCCGATTCCTGTGAAGCCGCTCATTCCAACGGTCATGCCGTTCCTGATGAAGGATGCGGCTGCCTCCGGGGTGGTCAGCTTCTGTCTGATGATCTCGCTGCGAATGCGTTCCATGAAATACTACTCTCCTTTATTCCTAAATTAGTTTGCCTCGCTCACGATACCGCGCCTGTAGGCCTCCAGCAGCACCTTAAGACCCTCGATCTGATCCTTAAGCACCTGGCCGTCGTCGGTATCCTTGTTGAGTATACGTTTTCTGATGTCTTCCTTTGCCACCTGTGTGGAGTGGATATCCAGCTCCTGAGCGATGGCCTTTTCCCTGCTCTCGAAGGGTTCGTGTGCTGTAAGAACGAAGCCCCAGGAATTCTGAACCAGAGTGTAGCCTGCAATGCCTGTGGTCTTCTGATAAGCCTTGGCGAAGCCGCCGTCGATGACAATGGCTCTGCCGCCTGCATGCATGGGGTTCCTGCCCTTCTTTACAGGCATGTGGCCGTTGACTATTACGCCTTCTTCCACATTGCAGTCGAACTCCTTAAGTATCTTCTCGATGATCTTTACATCGTCCATCAGCTTGTAGTAGGGGTTCTTATCCTCAACCCAGGTGGACTCGTCGTCTATGAACAGACGCTCGAAGGTGGTCATCTTGGCCTTGCCAAACAGCGGACTCTTGTAGCCGCACCACAGGTACCAGCAGATGTCTATGCCGCGCTGCTTGTCGGAATCGTCCGGATCGCCGAAATAGCCCTTGCGAACCAGCGCGTCCACATAGTCGAACCATTCCTTTCCCTTCTTGGGGCCGTCCTTGGTGTTGATGAGATCGAACTCGCCGTCCTCGGAGAGAGGGATGCAGCCGTGGTACAGCAGATTGCCGTTGACCTTCTTGTAGAGGCTTCCCTTGTCGAAGAGGAAACGTATATCCTCCTGCAGGGGCTTGCTCTCAAGGAAGGCCTGCTGCAGACGCTTCATTACCGCAGCCTCTTCCTTCGTGAGCTTATCCGGGTTCTTGGGATCCACTGTTGGGAAGAAGCGGTTGTTGAGCGGATAACGCTTGCCGTAGCAGTCCACAGTCCAGTCGTTGAAATCGATGCTGTCAAGCAGCCTTGAACCGTCCATCTCGTAGTAGGGATGCGCCTTGGTGAGCTGGGCTTCCAGCTTGAACTGTATCACGGAGATGGCCTTGCCTACGCGGCGCAGGTTTTCAAGATCCGTTTCTGTCATTGCGTCGGCTATGGAGCTGTTGGCCTTGAAGTCGGTGCAGGGATCGCTGCCGTAGATCTTGGCAGCAAAGGTAAGAAGCGGGCGGAGGGAGATGCCGTAGCCCACCTCAAGAGTGTGCAGATTGTCGTAGCGGGTGCATATGCGGATGACGTTTGCTATGCAGGCCAGATTTCCTGCCGCAGCGCCCATCCAGAGTATGTCGTGATTGCCCCACTGTATGTCCACGTTGCCGTATTCTCTGAGCATGTCCATGCAGACATCGCCGCCGGGACCTCTGTCGAAGATATCGCCCAGGATGTGAAGCTTGAATACAGACAGCTTGGAGATCAGGTGGCACATGTCGATGATGAAATTGTCCGCCGCTCCGACCTCTATGATAGAGTCGATGATGTGTTTCTTATGATCTGCTCTTTCAAGAGCCATGTCGCCCGCGCCATAAAGGAACTCGTCCAGTATGTAGGCATATTCCTTGGTGAAGCGCTTGCGCACATAAGATCTGGAATACTTGAAGGATACGCGTTCAAGGAGCTTCAGCAGCTTGTAGAGAGTGCTGCGGTAGAAGCCCTCCAGGTCTTCGTTCTTGCCCTTGAGTATCTCCAGTTTCTCTTCAGGATAATACACAAGAGTGGCAAGCGAACGCCTTTCGGGAGCAGTAAGCTCCGGGAAGAGCTCGTCGATGCGCAGCCTTATGGTGCCCGATGCATTGCGCAGAATGTGTTCAAAAGCCTCCGACTAGCCGTGGATATCGCTGAAGAAATGCTCTGTTCCCTTGGGCAGATTAAGGATAGAATTGAGATTGATAATTTCCGCCTGAGCTGCCTGCGCAGTGGGGAAATCCTTGGCTAACAGCCGCAGGTATTTGATATCAGTATCTTTTATTTCCATAAGAATCTCCTTTTCTTATCTCCGTATAAAGAGTATATCATAAGGATGTTTGACGAGGCAATTTTAATTATGTATAATATGTTTCGCCATTAAAGATAACAGAGGAAGAGATTTTAAAAAATCTTATACCGGACCATGATAAGAATATATCCATCGCTGCTGAACGGAAAAATAAAGGCTCCAGCCTCCAAGGCATATGCCCAGAGGCTGCTTTTTGCTGCGTCGCTGCCCCCTGCCGGGACTATGGTGACCAACGTTCCTTCCTGCCGCGATATAGATACTACCATCGACTGCTTAAGGCGCATGGGCTGCCGCATAGAGGAAAGCGGCGCCGGAAACTGGTATGTGGAGCCCTTCCCCAAGACTCAGCCCATAAAGCCCGCAAGGCTGGACTTCAAGGACTCCGCCACCACCGCCAGATTCGCTCTGGCTATAGCAGCGGCTTTCGGCATGAATATCGAAGCCCGTTCTCAGAGCTATCTGAGCAAGCGCCACATGCTGCCGCTGACCAGCCGCATGGCTGTAAGAGGCATGAAATTCACAGGCTTTTCCCTGCCCCTTGAGATGACGGGCAGGCTTGAGCCGGGCGAATATGTGTTCAGAGGAGACGAAGGCTCCCAGTTTATAGGAGCCCTGATGTACGCCCTGCCGCTGATGCCGGCAGAGAGCCATATCAGCATCTCCAGCCCGCTGACGGACCGCTCCTTTGTGGAGATAGCCCTGAACATCCTCAAGCGTTTCGGAATCGAGATCATTGAAGAGGGAAACGGCTTCAGGATACCGGGCAAACAGTTCTACAGCTCCCCGGGAGCAATAGCCGCCGAGAACGACTGGAGCATAGCCTCCGCCTGGATCTGCGGAGGAGCTCTGGGAGCCGGCCGTGGATGCAGCGTCGAGGTGGATGAGCTGCCCAAGGAATCTCCCCAGCTCTACAAAGACATAAAACCCCTGATATCCCTGATATCCCAGGACTTTCAGGACATAGGCATCTCCATGGCAGGCTGTCCCAGCCTAACTACACTCGTTGCCGCTGCAGCGCTCTTTAAGGGGGCTTCGGTGGAGCTTGAGGATGTGCCCCAGCTCAAGGCCAAGGAGACCAACCGCCTGCAGGTCATGACCGATATCATAAACAGTCTGGGCGGAAACGCCGTCTGCAGCGATTCGGGCATACATGCAAAAGGACCGGAGCCGGGCTCCATACCCGAAAATGCTGTAATAGACTGCAAGGATGACCCATGGATCTTCCTTTCCTTCGCGCTCTGCGCTCCGCTGCTGCCAAAACCCATCATCCTCAAAGATGAGAACTGCATAACCAAGACCTACGGAAACTTTTTCCGGGACTACGAAAGCCTCGGCGGAAGCTGGGAAAGAGTATAATATATGGATAAAACAAACCCCTCAGGAGTGTATCCTGAGGGGCATTTTATTAGATCGCTTATGATCAGTTTTCCCTATTGAGGTCCTTGGCGATAGCCTCTCCTCTGCTCTTTTTAGTGACAGACCAGCTGGGAGCGCTTGCGTAGATCTCTGCCAGCTCAGACAGCACCGAAGGTACGTCTATGCCCTGAGGACATGCGTGTGAGCACTGGCCGCAGCCTATGCAGGCAGAAGGCCTCTTCTCTTCCGCAAGTCCATCCAGCCTCATGCCGCTTGTCATGGAGCTGTTGCCGGAGGACTTGTAGTCGTTGTAGCATTCGATAAGATAGGGAATGTCAAGACCCATGGGGCAGCCTGCGCAGCAATATCTGCAGGCGGTGCAGGGAACGCCGGACTTCAGGTCCTCTGCGATCTCAAACAGAGCGGCCTTTGCCTCTTCACTCAGTGGCTTGTACTCCTCAAAGGTGTTCAGATTGTCCTCAACCTGGAAGACCTCGTTCATGCCGGAGAGTATCATCTTGATCCCGGGCAGCTCCTGAAGGAACCTGAAGCCGAAGCTGGCATCGCTTGCCTTTTCATCGCCTCTGAAGGGATCCAGCTTTGCGGAATTCTCTTCGGAAAGATTGGCCAGCTTGCCGCCCCTTAAAGGCTCCATGATCCATACGCCCAGTCCGTGTCTGGTTATGATGTCATACTTTTCCTTTGCATTCTGCAGGGTCCAGTCGAGGTAATTGCACTGTATCTGCACGAATTCGAACATGCCTTCATACCTGGTCAGGAACTCCTCAAGCAGCGCCGGCCCTCCGTGGAAGGAGAAGCCCAGATGCTTTATCTTCCCCTCCTCCTTCATCTTTACGATGTCGGGAATGATGTGATACGCAGGATCCTCGTAGATCTTTACGGACCATTCGGTTATGTTGTGCAGAAGATAGAAGTCGAAATAATCGGTCCCGCACTTCTTCAGAGACAGATTGAACAGCGCAATATTATCGATAGGCCCCGGAAGCGAATGCCCGGGGAACTTATCTGAAATGTGGTAGCTTTCTCTTGGGTACTTCTTAAGAGCCTCAGCCATGGCCAGCTCCGATTTGCCATCAAGATAGGGATAGGCAGTGTCGAAATAATTTACGCCTCTTGAGATCGCAAGGTCAAACATGGCATTGACCTTGGCCTGGTCTATCTCCCCTGTGGCCTCGTCCTTGGCAAAACGCATGCAGCCAAAGCCCAGTCTGGACAGCTTTTCGCCGTTAAACTCGTTGTAGATCATTTTATTACTCCATTAACTCTGCGCCTGCCGTCATGAACAGCAGGACTGTTTAAATAACTGTTATCGATATTTTATCATAAAAGACCGTCATTTATCAAAAAATAATTTAACACGATATGTTGTAGTAGGGCTCATAAAAAACTACTAAATTTTGTGGTGAAGCTGCTTGACCCGTCACAGCGCTTTTGGTATATTTATTTACAGAAGATCTTTAATTCGGGACAGAGAGACCGACAAGATTCATAGCTTCCGGACACCTTGGTCCGGACAACAGTCTTGCCGGCAGGGCAGGACATTTTTTATGGGAGGAAGGCATGAAGCTCAAGGCTCAGATAATGACGGCTGACGCTATGGACAGGGCTCTTAAGCGCATGGCCCATCAGATACTGGAGGGAAACGATGGCTATCAGGACATCGTTTTTCTGGGGATCAGGACCAGAGGAGTGCCTCTTGCCAAAGCTCTGGCAAAGCATATAAGGGAGATCGAAGGCGTGGACATCCCAGTTGGCGAGCTGGATATAACCCACTACAGGGACGATCTTACTGAGATCGACTACAGCGCAGAGGTCCACGAGATGGATCTGGGAGTGCCGGTGGCGCAGAAAAACGTGATACTGGTGGACGACGTCATTTATACAGGCCGAACCATCAGAGCCGCTCTCGATGCCATATCCGAAAGGGGCCGGGCTGCCCGCATTCAGCTGGCGGTGCTAATAGACAGAGGCCACAGGGAGCTTCCAATACGGGCGGATTACGTGGGAAAGAATGTTCCCACATCCCGCAGCGAGACCGTAAGCGTGATGGTGGACGAGGTGGACGGACAGACCTGCGTCAACCTTTACGAAAAGGGCTGATCCCCTGCCCTTCAAAAAGTTAATTATCCGGGAAACCCTGAATTACCAAGGTGGGCCGGATGCAATCATAAAAGGAGTTATTTATGAAAGAAGAACAACAGGCTATCTACAATGCCAAAGAACTGGGCACCCCGAAGATGCTGGTCCTTGGCCTTCAGCACATGTTCGCCATGTTCGGCGCAACGGTGCTGGTACCCATACTTACAGGCCTAAGCGTATCCACCACGCTGCTGTTTGCGGGTATCGCCACACTTTTCATGCACTTTGTAACAGGCCGCAAGGTCCCCGTATTCCTGGGCTCCTCCTTCGCCTTCCTGGGCGGATACTTCGCAGTCAAGGAGATGGCTGTAAAAGCCGGAATGACCGCTGAACAAGGCCTTCCCTATGCGGGCGTGGGCATCGCCTGCGCAGGCCTGCTCTACCTGATCCTGGCCCTTATCTGCAAAGCTGTTGGGCCAAGCAAGGTAATGCGTTTCTTCCCGCCCATCGTCACCGGACCCATCATCATCTGCGTAGGTCTGCACCTGGCCCCCTCCGCTATCGACAACTGCCAGAGCAACTGGGGCATAGCCCTGGTAGCCATCGCAGTGGTCATCATCTGCAACATCTGGGGCAAGGGCATGATCAAGATCATCCCCATACTGCTGGGCGTCCTGGCCTCCTACATTACAGCTGCTGTTACCGGAAATGTTGATTTCTCCGGCGTTGCCAAGGCTGCATGGTTCGGCCTTCCCATCGTTAAGGAAAACACCGTATTCTCCCTGGCAGGCAATGTGGACAGCGGTCTTCTGGTATCCGCCATCATCACTATCGTGCCCCTGGCAGTAGCCACCATGATGGAGCACGTGGGCGACATCTCCGCCATCGGCGGCACCGTAGGCAAGGACTTCATCAATGATCCGGGCCTCCACAGAACACTTATCGGTGACGGCGTAGGCACTGCTATCGCAGCTCTCTTCGGAGCTCCCGCAAACACCACCTACGGCGAAAACACCGGCGTTCTGGCACTCACAAAGGTCTACGATCCTCTTGTTATCGAGCTGGCAGCCATCTATGCCATCGTGCTGAGCTTCTGTCCGAAGTTCGCAGCCATCATCACTGCAATGCCTTCAGCCACCATCGGCGGCGTTTCCATCATTCTGTATGGCATGATCGCAGCCATCGGTGTCCGCAATGTTGTTGAGAACCAGGTCGATTTCCAGAAGAGCAGAAACGTAATCATCGCCGCTCTGATCCTCTGCCTGACCATCGGCATCGAGTATTCCGCAAAGGGTGCTGTTTACTTCAACATCGGAAGCCTGAATCTGAGCCTCTCCGGCCTGGCTGTATCCGCCATCACCGGTATCGTGCTCAACGCAGTTCTCCCCGGAAGAGATGACAGATTCGCAGAGAACCCCAACGATAAGCTCTCCGGCTCCCTCGGAAAGTACTAAACTCTGCAGAATATAAATATTTCAGACAAAAGAAGACCCGGTCCGCAAAGGCCGGGTCTTTTGTTGTTTATGGTTTGCAGGGAAAGCCCTGAAGGCCTGCTGCCCTGCTATTTTATGGGCTCGATGGTTTCGATAATGTAAGGCGTGGTCTGGTATACGTAGTAGTTCAGCCAGTTCATATACAGCAGGTTGGCATGGCCTCTCCAGCGCACCACGGGAGGCTGGCTCGGATCGTCTCCCGGATAATAGTTCTCCGGGATCTTTGGATCTATGCCCTGCTTAAGATCCCTCTGATACTCGTTCTGAAGCGTATCCCAGTCGTATTCAGAATGGCCGGTTATGAACACCTGGCGGCCGCCATCGGTCATGGCGATATACAGTCCGGCTTCTTCAGAACTGGCTATCACCCGCAGCTTTTCGCAGGCCTGCAAATCCGAAAGCCGCACCTCTGTATAGCGAGAGTGAGGCGCCAGGAACTGATCATCGAAGCCTCTCACAAGCATGGAAGAGCGCCTGTCCACATGATGCCAGTATACCCCGGAAAGCTTCTCCTGCAGGGGGTATTTTTTAATGCCGTAGTGATAGTAAAGCGCCGCCTGAGCGCCCCAGCAGATATGGAAGGTGCTGTGAACATGAGTCTTGGTCCACTCCATGATGGTGCACAGCTCGTCCCAGTAATCCACATCCTCGAACTCCAGCTTCTCCACCGGAGCTCCGGTGATGATCATGCCATCGAAATAGCGGTCCTTTACGTGCTCAAAGTCAGTATAGAACTTGAGCATGTGCTCCTCGGAAACATGAGTCGCCCTGTGGCTGCTGGTCTGTATAAGCTCCAGCTCCACCTGCAGCGGAGAATTGCCGAGCAGTCTGGCCAGCTGGGTCTCTGTGGCGATCTTTGTGGGCATCAGGTTCAGAAGCAGCACCTGCAGAGGACGTATGTCCTGAGTTATGGCGCGCCTCTCGCTCATGACGAATATGTTTTCGCTCTCCAGCGTCTGCCTGGCCGGAAGCTGATCAGGTATCTTGATAGGCATTAAGCCCCTCCTGTGATTCTTTAGGTGCGTTTTTTATGCGAATGGCTCTGCTAAGGGGACAATCGCGGGTCTTGGTTCACAGCGACTGGCAAGCGCATAGCGCGAAGACAGAGCTGATGAACCGCTAGGGGCACCCGCGCTTAGCGAGAGCGTGTCACCGTGCAGACCATTCGCATAAAGTCTTTCATGAATACTTCAGCCAGTTTTTACTGCTCCAGAGCCTGTTTGATGTCAGCGATCAGATCCTCTGCATCTTCAAGTCCGCAGGAATAGCGGACCAGGTCAGGAGAAACGCCGGCAGCTCTGAGCTCGTCGTCATTCATCTGGCGGTGAGTGGTGCTGGCGGGATGCAGGCAGCAGGTCCTTGCATCAGCCACGTGAGTTTCGATAGCCGCGATCTTAAGCCTCCCCATGAATGCCTCAGCAGCATCTCTGCCGCCCTTTACGCCGAAGCTCACTACGCCGCAGCTGCCATCAGGCATATACTTCATGGTCCTTTCATAGTACTTGTCGCCCTCAAGGCCGGGATACTGGACCCAGCTCACATTGGGATGAGTCTTAAGGAACTGCGCCACCTTAAGGCCGTTCTCGCAGTGCCTTGCCATGCGGACGTGGAGGCTCTCAAGGCCCAGGTTAAGATAGAATGCGTTCTGCGGGCTCTGTATGGAGCCGAAATCCCTCATAAGCTGAGCTGTTGCCTTGGTGATATATGCGCCTGCAAGGCCGAAGCGCTCGGTGTAGGTGACACCGTGATAGCTCTCGTCAGGAGTGCAGAGGCCGGGGAACTTGTCAGGATACCTGGTCCAGTCGAACTTTCCGCTGTCAACGATGGCGCCGCCTACTCCTGTTCCGTGGCCGTCCATGTACTTGGTGGTGGAATGGGTGACGATGTCAGCGCCCCACTCGAAAGGCCTGCAGTTGATAGGTGTGGCGAAGGTGTTGTCCACGATGAGAGGCACGCCGTGGGCGTGAGCCGCTTTTGCGAATTTTTCAATATCCAGCACTGTAAGCGCAGGATTTGCGATGGTCTCGCCGAAGACTGCCTTGGTGTTGGGACGGAAGGCTGCGTTCAGTTCCTCCTCGCTGCAGTCAGGAGATACGAAGGTGAAATCTATGCCCATGCGCTTCATGGTGACTGCGAACAGATTGTAGCTGCCCCCGTAGATGCTGGAGCTTGAGACCACATGATCTCCGCAGCTTGCTATATTGAATACCGCATAGAAAGTAGCCGCCTGACCGGAGCTGGTGAGCATGGCTGCCGTGCCGCCTTCAAGAGCAGCTATTTTTGCAGCCACCATATCGTTGGTGGGGTTCTGCAGACGGGTGTAGAAATAGCCATTGGACTCGAGGTCGAAGAGCTTGGCCATCTCAGTGCCTGTAGCATATTTGAAGGTCGTGCTCTGTATGATAGGGATCTGCCTGGGCTCTCCGTTTCCGGGTGTATAGCCGGCTTGTACGCATTTTGTACCTGTATTCATGGTTCTGCCTTTCTATGTGATCAATTAGATTTTAAACAATCATTATTCGAAAATTTTATCAATCCCGGGGCGCTTTGTCAACGGGCTTGATTTGCCTGCGGCCTTTTGCTACAATTTATGTGTCCTGCAGCTAGCCGGATTTACTTCTATGTCACGCCATGGGTCGCGGGTTCGAATCCCGCCGGTATCTGAGGATACCGTAGCTCAGCGGTCAGAGCGGTGGCCCCTTAATCCGGCAATATCGCAAGGCGGAAAAGCCCATAGCTAGCGGTGCTTACTTCAGGAGATTATCAGGATATAGTGCCGCGATTCATGGGCTTATTTTTGGCCGTGCATCCCTCTGCAGATGCGCCGGCCTTTTTCTTTTGAATCAGTCCCAAATCAAAGGCAGTTGCAGCCGGAGGTCAACATGAAAGAACAGTATAAATCGTACCTTTTTGCAAAGCGCATACTTGTCTGCGAACCCGGAGAACCCAAGGAGAATCTGGCAGAGACCCTTTTTTCCCTTGCCAATCTCTTCGGGATCAGAATAAGCTTCGGAGCTGAACTGGCAAGGCCTTCAATGATAAAGCTTGCGGCCAAAGAGCTTGGACAGAATGTCCCGGCTGCCTTTTACAGGGGCTTTCCCAAAAGCGTCAGGGAGCTGAGCCCCGACAAGCTTTTCTTCGATCAGCTCATACACTACACGGTGACCTACGGCTGGGGAAACTTCAGCGAAGCCGGTCATTCGATATTTGAGGAGGATTTTGAACGGGCTGCGTTCAAAGAGGATACTCCCATAAGAAACTTTGAGATACTCTCAGAGGATTACGCCGTCCGGAAGCTGGAAGGCTTCGTAAAGGATCTTCTCGCATCCACCCGGCCCCTGAACATTGAACAGTACGATCTGGTTGTATGCTTTATCAAGGACTATGGCTTTGAGGTACAGGAATGCGCATCAAAAAATACCGCAGTAAAGCTGCTCCTGGATCTGAGGGATCTTAAGCTTACCCGTTTCCTTCAGCTGTCTGACGTCATAAAGTTCGTGGATGAGCTGAATTACGGATCCTACAAAAACACCGATATAAAAAAACTGAATCTGAAGAATCAGGACAGAAAATTCATCTGCGCCGTAATAGATTCGATAATAGAGCAGGGGCGCTGCGACACAGTCAACTGCTTTGAAAAGAAACGGATATGGGCGGGGCTGCTGCATCACATCCACTACAAGCCTAAGACCAATGCTGCTAGGCTTTTTGCCGACGCCATGCGGGGCGACGAAAATCTTTCCGTATACTCGGATTTCGAAGAAGCCATGGCTTCGGGCGACATACGCAACGCCGTTTCCATACTTCGGACCGGCAAGGGAAGCACTGCCGTCCTCCGCAATCTCAACTACATAGTGAGCCGCTGCGAAGACAGCAGGCAGGTGGAAGAACTGATAGACGGGCTTGACACGAAAAATGTCATCGTCCTGCTTCAGCTGCTGACTGAATACGGAAAGCGCAGAAAGTACCTTGGTCCTCTTGAACCCCGCACCTTTGTCTTTACAAAGTACCAGATGCTGAAGGCTCATCAGGAGACGGAAGAAGAGCTTAAGGCAAGAAGGTCGCAGATCGGAGAGAATTCTCTGCTTATAGAAGAAAAGCTGAAGACAAAACTCAGAGCGCTTCTGGCAGGCAGACTGGGCAAGGTATATATAGACCCCGACATGAAGAACTATGCCCTGCCCCTGCAGGAGACTGCTTCTCAGGGAGGCTTCGGCGTGCTGGCAAAAGGCACCAGGCTGCCTTTCCCGGAAGCAAAGAAGATACGTGCATTCACCTACTGGGAAAAGGTTGATGATATAGACCTTTCCATGTTCGGGATGGATAAGGATGGCCGTCAGTTCGAATTCTCCTGGCGCAGCATGGCAGGGAAACAGTCAGAAGCCATCACCTTCTCCGGGGACCAGACCAGCGGCTATGATGGTGGATCCGAGTTCTTCGACATAGATCTTGAGCTGCTCCGCGAACAGTATCCCGATATGCGTCAGATCATATTCTGCAACAATGTGTACTCCGGCACCGGCTTTAATAACTGCATCTGCAGAGCAGGATACATGGTAAGAGATATTGATGACAGCGGTGAGATCTTCGAGCCTAAGACTGTCAGAAGCAGCTTTGCCATCAACTGCGAAAGCAATTTTGCCTACCTTTTCGGGATAGATCTGGAGAAAAACTGCTTCATATGGCTCAATATGGGCCGCAGCAGCAGCGAAATAGTTGCGGGAAGGAGCTCCATGGCCTTCCTGACAGACTATTTCTCCGTCACAGACACCATAAACATGTATTCATTCTTCGAAATGATGGCCTCCGAGCTTGTCTTGGATCCTGCCGAAGCCGATATCATTGTCACAGACAAGGACGGTTTCCCGGGCAGCGACCGGCTCATACGCGAATACGATTTCGAGAAGGTCCTGGCTCTGATGAACAAATAGCCTCAGGAAACATAAAAAGACCCCTGTCCTCTGCGGACAGGGGTTTGTTGTTGTCTGGTATCAGGCTCTCAGCATTAGAGCTTGGGACCTGCCTCTACCAGTGCCTTGCCGGCTTCGTTGGTAGTATACTTCTCAAAGTTCTTGATGAAGCGGCTTGCCAGATCCTTAGCCTTCTCTTCCCACTCGCCACGGTTCTGATAGGTGTCGCGCGGATCGAGGATGCCCCAGGCTACGCCGTCAAGTTGAGTGGGGACCTCAAGATCGAAATAGGGGATCTTCTTTGTGGGTGCGCTCTTGATATTGCCATTCAGGATAGCATCGATGATTCCTCTGGTATCCTTGATGGAGATTCTCTTGCCGGTGCCGTTCCAGCCGGTGTTGACCAGATAAGCCTTAGCGCCGCTCTCCTTCATTCTCTTGACCAGCTCTTCGCCGTACTTGGTGGGGTGCAGCTCCAGGAATGCCTGGCCGAAGCATGCAGAGAATGTGGGTGTTGGCTCGGTGATGCCTCTTTCAGTGCCTGCCAGCTTAGCGGTGAATCCGGAGAGGAAGTAGTACTGAGTCTGCTCCGGAGTCAGGATGGATACGGGAGGCAGTACGCCGAAAGCGTCAGCGGAAAGGAAGATGACGTTCTGTGCGGCGGGGCCGGAGCAGGTGTCTCTTACCTTGAGTACGATATTCTCGATATGGTCGATAGGATAGGATACACGGGTGTTTTCGGTAACGCTCTTGTCAGCGAAATCGATCTTTCCATCCTTATCTACGGTAACGTTCTCCAGCAGAGCGTCTCTTCTGATTGCGTTGTAGATGTCGGGTTCGGAATCCTTATCCAGGTTGATTACCTTTGCATAGCAGCCACCCTCGAAGTTGAACACACCCTTGTCATCCCATCCGTGCTCGTCGTCACCGATCAACAGACGCTTAGGATCAGTAGAAAGAGTGGTCTTACCGGTACCTGACAAACCGAAGAAGACTGCAGTGTTCTCACCGTTCATGTCGGTGTTAGCCGAGCAGTGCATCGAAGCCATACCCTTCAACGGCAGATAGTAGTTCATCATAGAGAACATACCCTTCTTCATCTCACCACCGTACCAGGTGTTCAGGCTACCCTGCCCACGGCTGGTAGTATTGAAGGCAACACAAGTCTCGCTGTTCAGCCCGAGCTCCTTGCAGTTCTCTCCCCTAGCCTTCGAAGCGTTGTAGCTGATGAAGTCCGGCTCAAAGCTCTCCCACTCCTC
>JAEEGL013049363.1_pt1 | contig 18357 bp, 15 predicted proteins | sample 9134231 | NCBI WGS metagenome assembly JAEEGL01 (sample SAMN16246548, study PRJNA631951) | gut metagenome | biome: gut microbiome; feature: rumen; material: fiber-attached | host: Bos | place: Iran: Karaj | collected 2018-10 | reverse complement strand
CTGCTCGTCGCCGCCGCAGGCTTCTTCGATCTGGGTGAAGGAAGCGGAGTCGATGTTGAGGGAGATGACGTCGCAGATGATCTCGTTGGAATAACGCTTGGTCATATCGTTGTCGATCTTCCATGCCGCCTGAGTGAGAACGCCCTGGGGCTCGATGACCCTGTGAGTACCGTACTTGTTGCCTTTGAGTGCCATAGATTTATACCTCCAAGATTATTTTTCTGTTATTTGCGAGCCGAAGCTCGATTCATCCATGATCAGAAGCCGGCGCGCCTTGGATCCGTTTCGCAGCGAATCGCCGCCTGCGCCCGCTTCGAGCGCGCATTACTTCAGCGGCTTGAGGCTGAGGATGCGCCTTGCCTCTTCGGGAGAAGCTATCTCGCGGCCGAGCTCGCGAGAGAGCCTGACGACCTTCTCGACGAGCTCGCCGTTGGACTTCGCCTTAACGCCGCGGGAGAGATAGATGTTGTCCTCGAAGCCTACGCGCACGTTGCCGCCCATCACGATCGTGGGAGCGGCGAGAGTGAACGCCGCGCGGCCCACGCCCGTACTCGTCCACGTAGCGTTCGCGGGGATGGCGTCGACCATCCAGCAGAGGTTCTTTACGGTCGCGGGAGTGCAGCCCTTGACGCCGAGAACGAAGTTGAACTGCATTGGATCGCCGGGGACCTCGCCCTTTTTCGCCATGTCGAGAATGGTGTCGATATGGCCCATCTCGAAGCACTCGTACTCGGGCTTGATGCCGTTCTCGATCATGCGCTTGCCGAATACGCGCATATTGGGCATCGTGTTGTCGAATATCTCGTCGCCGAAATTGCAGGTGCCGCAGTCGAGGGTCGCCATCTCGGGGAAGAGCTCGGTAGGCTGGAGACGCTCCTCGGGGCTCATGCCCGTAGCTCCGCCGGTGGACGGGATCATTATGACGTCGGGCAGCTCGGCTCTGATCGCGTCCATGACCACGCGGAAGCGCTCGCGGTCCTGGGTGGGGGTGCCGTCGTCATGACGGACGTGAACGTGGATTATGGCTGCGCCGGCATTGTAAGCCGAACGCGCCTCGTTGACCATTTCCTCGACCGTATAGGGAACGGCGGGATTATGCGCCTTGGTGACTTCTGCGCCGCAGATGGCGGCGGTGATGATCAGCTTTTCCATGCGTCACCTCTAAAGATCAAAGATTATCGTAATTGCCGCGTTTCTTGTCCTTCGGGACAACGCAGGTGCCGGACGCACGGCAGACGACTATGGGCTCGGCGAGAACGTCACAGGCGGAATCGTTGATGTCGGGGCGGGGAGCTATGACCTTCCTTGCCTCGAATACCATCTTGCGGGAGGTGTTGCCGATATGGGTAATCTCGCCGTAGGCCTCGATATAATCGCCCGCGAAAACGGGAGCAATGAACTCGACCATATCATACGCCTTGAAGAGTCCCTCGTCGCCGTCGAGCTTGATGAGGAGCTCGGTCGCTACGTCGCCGAAGAGGGCGAGCATATGCGCGCCGTCGACGAGATTGCCGCCGTAATGCGCGTCCTGCGCGCTCATGCGAAGACGGATCGTGGATGTGATTTTTCTCTCCATAGTGTATACCTCCGAAATGAATTTGAAATAAAAACAAGCGCCTCATATAACGGCCCCGAAGGACCGTTGATAGCGCTCCATTGACAGATATCAATGACAGTCGCACGGCGCTCGGCCGTACGCCCAGACACGCACCCGCGGGAAGGAACGCGCCTTCGGCAGGAGCCCCATTCACAGCCGTTTTGCCCCGCGGCAAACCGCCGGACGCTACCTGGACCCCCGCGCCTCTATATGGATTAATTATATAGTAATTATTTTCTTCTGTCAAGTTCAAAAAACGAAATATTAGGCGCGGAGATCGATTGCGAAAAACAGCGTTCGGTGCTAATATGTGACCCGGACGATGCCTTTGCCGACTTACCTTATGAAAGGAGTTTGAAAGATGAACGATCCCGGGATCATATCGCTCTTTTTCAAGAGGGACGAGGAAGCGCTTTCGGAGCTGAAAGCGGGTTATTACGGCCTCGCTTACGGCGTCGCCTCGCGATTGGTCGGAAAGTCCGACGCGGAGGAGGCGGTCAATTCCGCCATGCTCGACGTGTGGAACAGCATACCCCCGAACCGCCCTTTGAGCCTCGCAGCGTATTTCTGTTCTCTCACGAGAAGGCGCGCGGTGGACATGCTGAGGAGCAGTACGCGGAAAAAGCGCGGCGGAACGGAGTACGACACGGCGCTCGAAGAGCTCGGTGACGTGGTGCCCTCCCCCGTCACCGCCGAGTCCGAGCTTGAAAACAGGCTCCTGCGCGAAGCTCTCGACGAATTTCTCGGGGAACTTCCCGAAAAGACCCGCGTAATATTCATGCAGCGTTATTGGTGGCTGCTTCCCATAAGGGAAATAGCGCGCGAAAACGGCATGAGCGAGAGCGCGGTCAAGATGCAGCTTAAAAGGACGCGTGAAAAATTAAGGTCATATTTACAGAAAGAAGGTTTTGAGATATGAAAAGAGAAGACATTCTGAACGAGATGGGCGGCGTGAACGAGCGTTACGCAGCCGAATCGAAGCCCCGCGGAAGGCGGAACGGCACGAGACGGATCATCGCGTGGGCAGCCGCGGCCGCGGCGGTATTCGCCGCTGTATTCGGAGGATACTTGGGAGTGAAGGCGATCATAGACAAAAGCAATGAAAGGATCGCGGCGGTATACCCGACGGCGGCTCCGACGGAGCTCGGCGATCCCGGAGCGACGGTGATATCCACCCGGACCCCCTCGGGTGAATTCGTCCCGAGAGCTTACGCGCTCGCTTCCTATCCGGAAACGCCCGGCTTTGACAACGGGTATTACAACTTCCTGAACGGGCTTCGCACGAACGGGACGATGGACTGCGGGCTCGGCCTCAACGACTTTTACTGCCGCCTTGCGGGCGATCTGCTCCTCACGGAAAAGCCCGGCGAGAACGCCGTCTGCTCGCCCTTCAACGTCTATATGGCGCTCGCGATGCTCTCCGAGATCACCGACGGCGAGACGAGAGCGCAGCTGCTCGGCCTCCTCGGATCGGATTCCATAAGCGCGCTCCGCGAGCAGTACGCGAAGGTCTTCGAAGCGAATTACAGGAACAGCGAGGGCATTGCGGTGACCATACCCGCCGCTTCCATATGGCTCGATAAGGATATCGTCTACAACACCGACGCGGTCGAGCATTTGAGCTCGGATTACAGGGCCTCCGTTTTCGGCGGCGAGATGGGCGACCCCGCCTACGACGCGCTTATCAAGCAGTGGCTCGACGAGCAGACGCACGGGCTTCTTAAAGATAAGACGGACAAGGCCGCGAAAACCGACCCCACCGAGATAATAAAGCTCATATCCACGCTGTATTTCAAGGCGAAATGGAGCGACAAATTCAACGCCGAGACGAAGGAAAAGCCTTTCCATTCGGCAAACGGCGACCAGACCGTCGAATTCATGAGCGGCACGGCGAATGACTTCGTCGACTGCGGGAGCTATATACTCGTCGGAAAGGCCCTGCAGGACGGCAGCAAGATGTGGTTCGCCCTTCCGAACGAGGGCGTATCGCTCGAAAGCGTAATAGAAAGCGGCGCGCTTTCGAAGATACTCGATCAAAGGCCCGACGAGTATGATAACCGCGTATATCTCAATATGCCGAAGCTCGACGTGGCCATGAGCGCTTCGCTCATAGGATCGCTCAAGAGGCTGGGGATCACCGATTGCTTCGATCCCTTCAAGGCGGATTTCACCCCGCTCACCGACGTACCCTCGCTCTTCGTCTCCTCCGTTGAGCACGGCGCGAGGCTCATTGCCGACGCCGACGGAGTTGAGGCGGCGGCCTTCACCGCGATAGACGTGAACGCCGTCGGCCTCATCACCATCACCCGCACGGTCACTCTCGACAGGCCTTTCATGTTCGCCGTCGTCAGCGCGGACCATGCGCCGCTGTTCGTCGGAACGGTTTACGGTTTTTGACGGATAATCGGATCAAAAGGGGATTGGGGATTGCCTGATCCCCTTTTTTGTATTATAATAAAAATAGTATAATATTTCCCGGAGGTGACCTTAATGGAATGGAAGAAGGAATACGAAAGATGGCTCGGGATGGCGGCCGGCGACCCGTTCCTCATGGAGGATATGAAGAAGCTCGACAGCGACAAGGCTCGCGAGGAAGCCTTCTACACGGAGCTCGAATTCGGCACTGCGGGGCTCCGCGGCGTGATCGGCGCCGGAACGAACAGGATGAACAAGTACGTCGTCCGCCGCGCATCGAAGGGCGTAGCCGACATGATACTCGAGACCGAGGGTGAGGAAGGCGCGAAGAGGGGCGTGGCTATCGCTTACGACTCCCGAAACTATTCCGACGTTTTCGCGATGGAGACCGCTCTAACGCTCTGCGCCGCGGGCATAAGGGTCTACCTCTATTCGACCCTTCATTCCGTGCCGCAGCTCTCGTTCACGGTGCGGCATCTCAACTGCATCGCGGGCGTCGTAATAACCGCTTCGCACAATCCGCCCGAGTACAACGGCTACAAGGTCTACTGGGAGGACGGCGGGCAGTGCGCTCCCGATAAGGCGAACAAGGTGCTCGAGTGCATAAGGAAATACGATTATTTCGGCGTCGAGACCATGCCGACAGAGCTTGCGCTCTCCTCCGGGCTTCTGACCATGATAGGCAAAGAGGTCGACGAGGAGTATTACAAATGCACCATGAGCCTGCTGATCCATCCCGAGAACCTCCGCGAGAACGGACATCTTCTCAACGCGGTCTACTCGCCGCTACACGGCTCGGGCCGCGTGCCCGTTACGGAGATACTCAAGAGGATCGGCGTTACGAAGCTCAACGTGGTTCCCGAGCAGGCGGAACCGAACGGCGATTTCCCGACCGTGAAGGCTCCCAATCCCGAGGATAAGAACGCCTTCACGCTCGCCCGCGTGCTTGCGGACAAGGTCGGCGCCAATCTCATGTTCGCCACCGATCCCGATTCCGACCGCCTCGGCGTGGCGGTGCGCCAGCCCGACGGCGAGTTCAAGCTCCTGACCGGCAACCAGACCGGCGCGCTTTTGACTTATTACATACTCTCCTCGCTCAAGGAGCAGGGAAGGCTGCCCGAAAACGGGCTCGTGGTCAAGTCGTTCGTATCAACGACGCTCGCCGACGCGATCTGCCAAAAATTCGGCGTGACGATAAAGGACGTGCTCACGGGCTTCCGCTTCATATCCGAGTGGATAGAGCACTGCGCCGTGACGAAGGAATACGAGTTCCTTTTCGGCTTCGAGGAAAGCTACGGCGCGCTCGCGGGAGGATTCGCGAGGGATAAGGACGCGGTCTGCGCCTCCATGCTGGTATGCGACGCCGCGGCGTGGTATATGCAGAAGGGCAAGACGCTCTACGACGTGGTCTGCGATATCTACGACGAGTTCGGCTTCTACATGGAGAAGGTCAAGAGCTACACGCTTTCCGGCAAGGAGGGCATGGAGAAGATCGCATCCGCCATGCGCGCTCTCATCAGCGAACCCCTGACGGAAATAGGCGGCGAGCCCGTATTGATCTATGAGGACCATAACTCTCAGTCGAAGAAGGACATGAAGACCGGCGAGAGTCTCCCGACGGGGCTTCCCAAGTCGAACGCACTCCGGTATCTGCTCCCCGGCGGCGCGTGGGTCGTGGTGCGGCCCAGCGGCACCGAGCCGAAGCTGAAGCTCTATATCGGAGCGGTCGGAAAGACCGAGGCGGAGAGCACGGCGCAGCTCGAAAGGCTGATGGACTTCATGGACTCCAAGCTCGGCGGACTGCTCAAATAAAAAAACGGCGTTTCGGCCTACCGCAAGGGAACCGGAACGCCTTTTCATTCGTTATATAGATATAAAAACTCAGGAGGTTTTTATCCATGAAAAGATCTGTCGCAATATTCGCCGTGCTTCTGCTCACGCTGCTCGCGTTTGCGGGATGCTCGTCTTCCGCTCGCAGCGGCGAGGGCTATTACCGGGCTCCGGAGGACAACATCGCTTACGACGGTATCGACCCGGCTCCTGCCGATCCCGCCGGCAAGCCCGTGGATACGCTCGATCCGCTCGGGGACCGCAAGATAATCAGGAACGCCTCGCTCACCGTCGAGGCGCTCGAGTTCGACGCCTTTCTGGAATCCGTGCTGAAGAGGGTGAACGAGCTCGGAGGTTACGTCGAATCCAACGTCGTCGCCAATCACGCTCCGTACAGCTCGAGGACGGTCGTCCGCACCGCCAAGATGACTCTGCGCATACCCGCCGAAAGGCTCGACGAATTCCTTGAGACCGTCAACGGAGCCGGCAACGTGACCAACAGCTCGGAGAACGTCACCGACGTCACCGACAGCTACGTAGATACCGAGGCGAAGCTTCGGTCGCTGCGCACCGAGTACGACACCCTGCTCGCCCTGTTGGAACAGGCCCAGAACCTGGACGAGATAATAATGCTCCAGGACCGTCTCTCCAACGTGCGCTATGAGATAGAGTCCTACGAGGCGCGTATCCGGAGCTACGACAGCCAGATCGCCTTCAGCAAGGTCACTCTCGACGTCACCGAGGTCGAGCGCGAGACCGCCGTCGAGGAGGAGACCTTCGGGCATGAGGTATCGAGACGCTTCAAAGAAAGCCTCCAGGACGTGGGCGAGGGCTTCCGTGATTTCGCCGCCTGGTTCCTCGGGAACTTCCCCAGGATACTCGTGTTCCTCTTCTTCTTCCCGGGGATCCCGCTCGCGATCGTCTTGATAGTGATCGCCTGTGTGAAAAAGTCGAAGAAGAAGCGCAAAGCCAAGGCGGCTGCCGAGGCCGAAGCGAAGAAAGAATAATAACGATCAAAACCACCCGTAAAACGGGTGGTTTTTTTCTGTTCTTCTCCCGATGAACGGGCGGAGGTCCGCTCCCCGGACTGCGTGAACGGCACGCTGTCACGGATCCTGACGGTCTCCGTAATACTCCTCCGCGAAGCGGTAGAACTCATCCGTATCGATATCGTAATCCTCCGGGACGTCGAACATGACCGTTTCCACGAGCTCGTCGATCAGCGCGGCGAGCTCTTCGTCGCTCATGCCCGGACTCGCGTATCTGTCGACGTACATCTTCGCAAGGTAGTCGTAGATCGGATAATAAAACTCGCTTCCCCTGTCGTAATTCTCGTCAAAATAATCGGTGCGCTGCTCTTCGATCAGCTTCATTATCGACATCGCGTAATTGTTGTTCCCGTTCTGTTCGTCCAGCAGGTGAGCAAAATAGGAGAGTCTGTGGTTGAGATAGTCCGAGAGCGAGTAGCCTTCGAGACACCCCGTGAGGATGAGGAACATATTGCTCTGGAGCTGATAAGCGATATCCCTTTCCTCGTAATCGAAAAGGCTGACCGTGAACAGGGAATTGAGCGCCTCCTCCGGAATGGTGCATATCGAGCTTGAAAGCTCTATCGACAGATCCAGATCCTTCGACGAGCGCTGCACCGTGCGTGCGGCGTGTCCGAACTCGTGCATTATGACCTGATATTCCCACGTGCCCGGAACGTATTCGCAGTCCTTGGGAACGTATATCCTGTTCTCGTCGCGCACGTAGCAGCCGTAAGCGTCGATCGAAAGCGTATGTATCGCGAGCTCGTACTCGTCGCACTCGACGATCTCGAGCGTCCTGATATTGAGGTCGAGCGGTCTGAGATCCGCCTCGGGATACTTCTCCTCTATCGACCGGACGAATATCCTGAGGAGCTCTTTGAACTTTTCGGGTATCGCGGCGTTTTCGTCGATATGGCTCACGCACTCCGCTGCGCTGACCGACGGGACGTCGAAATACAGATCTAGATACCCGGCGTCATAGATCGAGATATAGCGCTTGCCGAGCAGCTCATAGTCATCGTACTCATCGATCTCGAGCGGCTCCGCATTATCCTCCAGCGCGAAGCCGAGCTCCGGTCCCGTGCCGGGGGCATACGTGGGAACGGGCTCATACGGGCCGTCGCTCCCCGTATCGAAGGACGCGTACGGAAAACATCCCGAACTCGCGAGCGAAACGGTCAACAGAGCGGCAATGATAATGATCGCCGATATCCTTTTGCCAATGCTTTTCAGAGGCTTCTGCATGTGGACTCCTTTCGAAACGGATGCGTAAGCGGCTTCGGTCCGGGGGGAGCCGAGATGCAAAGAGCATCCGCAAAGCGGATGCTCTGATTTTGACGTTTCATGTTCAGACCGCAAGGAGCGGAGAATTCATGGAAAGGATCTTGGTCCTCTCAAGATGTGTCCTGAGTATCGCGGTAGCGTACTCGATGTCCCTGTTCCTGCAGGCCTCGATAAGGTTCCTGTGCTCGCCGACGGTCTGATCGTAAGCCTCCGAGGGAGTGTAATAGGGCCTGATATACCTGTCTACGTTGGCATGGAGCTGCTCGATAAGCTGAAGAATGTAGGGGTTGCCCGCCGCCTCGTAGAGCGCGAAATGGAAAGCGAGGTTCAGATCCTCGAGCTTGTTGGGATCCTGCTCCTCCTCCATCTGAGCAAGCAGCGCCTGCGCCTTTTCAATATTCTCTTCGGAAATGCGGGGAACAGCCGCCTTGATAACGCCGAGCTCCAGTATGATGCGGGTATCCATCGCATTCTCAAGCTCCTCCTTGGTGAGCTTGGTAACAACGGCGCCTCTGTTCGGATATATACGGACTAAGCCCTGAGCGTCGAGCTGACGGAACGCCTCCCTGACGGGAATGTGGCTGACGGAAAGCTGGGCTGAGATCTCATCCTGACGAAGGGGCATACCTCCCGGAAGAACGCCGCGGATAATCGCAGTGCGGATGACCTGGAACACCCAGTCCCTTGCCGCCATTGATTTCTGATGCATTTCATCTGCAATGTCTTTAAGCTGTGTACTCATAAAAACTCTCACTTCCGTTAGTATTTCGGGCCTTGCTTTCACTCGGAGCCCATGTCTGATATATTATACCCTATAGGATAGTCTTTGTCAATACGACAGAATAAAGATTTTTTCGTAGTTACAAAGGCGGATCCGCGCGTTGTAAATTCTTCGACAAGACCCTGCGCGGGTATTGACGATTTTTTATACATTTATGCTCTTTTTATTGAAATGGACCCGCAGATAAGCTATAATTACTGCAGTTATCATCAAGGAGGATCGATATGCTTCCCACCGACAAGCGATACAAGGCGTACGTTGACATTCTCAAGGAAGAGCTCGTGCCGGCGATGGGCTGCACCGAGCCCATCGCGATAGCTTTCGCGGCGGCGAAGGCCCGCGCCGTGCTCGGCTCGGCGCCCGACAGGGTCGAGATAACCGTCAGCGGTAATATCATAAAGAACGTCAAGTCCGTAATAGTCCCCAACACGGGCGGTCTCAAGGGCATAGAAGCCGCCGCCGCCGCGGGCATTACCGTTGGCGAGGCGGACAGGGTGCTCGAGGTGCTCGCCGACGTTAAGGACGAGGACAAGCCCCGCATTCGCGAATTCATGAAGAGCGTCCCCATGGTAGTGCGCCCCTCCTCCGAGGACGTGATATTCGATATCGACGTCACCCTGCACGCGGGCAGCGATTATTCGAGGCTCCGCATAAAGGATTATCACACGAACGTCGTTCTGATACAGAAGAACGGAGAGACGCTGTTCAAGGCTCCGGAGATCGAGCTGAGCTCACAGGGCCTCACCGACAGGGGCCTTCTCACGATAAAGGACATTGTCGATTTCGCCGACACGGTCGAGCTTGACGACGTGCGCGAGGTGCTCACGCGCCAGATCGAATACAATACCGCCATTGCCAACGAGGGCATAAGGGGGCATTGGGGAGCTAACGTGGGCCGCGTGCTTCTCGACGTTTACGGCTACGACGTGAAGATACGCGCAAAGGCCATGGCCGCCGCGGGCTCCGACGCGAGGATGAGCGGCTGCGAGATGCCCGTCATTATAGTATCGGGCTCGGGCAATCAGGGCATGGCGGCTTCGCTGCCCGTTATAGTCTACGCACGCGAGTACGATCTCGGGGAGGACAAGCTCCTTCGCGCGCTCTGCGTCTCCAACCTCGTAACCATACACCAGAAGACCTGGATAGGCCGCCTTTCGGCGTTCTGCGGCGCGGTGAACGCCGGCTGCGGCGCGGGAGCGGGCATTGCCTATCTGCTCGGCGGCGGCTTTGAGGTCGTCGCCCACACGCTCGTCAACGCGCTCGCTGTGGTGAGCGGCATAGTCTGCGACGGCGCGAAGCCCAGCTGCGCTGCAAAGATCGCCACGGCCGTCGACGCGGGCATACTCGGATATCAGATGTTCGTGCGCGGCATGGAGTTCCAGGGCGGCGACGGCATAATCTCCAAAGGCGTAGAGAACACGATAGCGAACGTCGGCCGTCTCGGCAAGGACGGTATGCGCGAGACCGACCGGGAGATACTCAGGATAATGCTGCAGACCACGAGCGGGCTGCAGGACGGATGAATCAAGACCGAAAGGACGCAGATATGAGCGAGATACTGTTTGGCAAGCCCGTCGCCGAGGCCATTAACGAAAGGACCCGCGCGGCTGTTGAAGAACTCAGGGCGAAGGGCATAGAGCCCACGCTTTGCATAGTCCGCGTCGGCGAAAGGCCGGACGACCTCTCCTATGAGCGCGGGGCGGTCAAGCGCGCCGAAGCCGTCGGAGTGAACGTCGTGAAAAGGCTCTTCCCCGAGGACGTTACGGAGGCCGAGCTCATAAGCGCCGTCGAAGGGATCAATAACGATCCCGCGATACACGGCGTGCTCCTGTTCCGCCCCCTCCCCCGCCATATCAACGAATCGCGGGTGTGCAACGCGCTCCTGCCCGAAAAGGATATGGACGGCATAACCGACCTCTCGATGGCGGGAGTCTACGCGCAGAAGCCCCTCGGTTATCCCCCCTGCACTGCGCAGGCGGTCATTGAGCTTTTGGACTTTTACGGGATCGACCTCAAGGGAAAGAACGTGACGGTAATAGGCAGGAGCCTCGTGATAGGCAAGCCCGTTACTATGATGCTGATAAAGAAGAACGCGACCGTAACGGTATGCCACACGAAGACGGTCGACGTCGCCGGGACAGCGAGGAACGCCGACGTGCTCGTCGCCGCGGCGGGAAGCGCGGGTATGGTGAACGAAGGTTTCGTTCACGATGGTCAGACCGTGGTGGACGTTGGCATCAACTGGTCGGAGGAGAAGCAGAAAATAGTCGGCGACGTCGACTTTGAAGCGGCGTCCCCCATCGTCGCGGCGATCACTCCCGTTCCGGGAGGCGTCGGAGGCGTGACCACGAGCGTGCTCATGAGCCACGTTGCGGAGGCCGCGGGAAAATGATAAGCCTCGAGCCCATGACGCGCGAACGCTTTCACGAGCTGTACCGCGGTTTTCAGTACGACCCGGTGATGTTCATGGATCCTGAGCTCTATGAAAGATGCAGGAGCGCGCCTTACGATCCCGCGAGGACCGACGCGAAGTTCGACAAACACGCGGGCGATCCCGCATACCTCTCATTCGCCGTTATGCTGGACGGGCGCGTCATAGGCGAGGCCGTCCTCAAGCATATAGACCGCGAAGCGAAGAGCTGCGAGCTCGGGATACATCTCATAGACGATTCCGTGAAGGGAAAGGGATACGGCACCGAGGCCGAAAGGCTCGCGATAGAATACGCCTTCCGGGAGCTCGGAACGGAGACGGTGCTCGCCGACTGCATAATCAAAAACACGAGGAGCCAACACATACTCGACAAGCTCGGTTTCGGATCCACGGGCGAAAAGGACGGTTTCAGGCTCTATAAATTGGAAAAGGATAAATATAAAAAAGAATAAAAAAGAGGCGCCTTCGTTATCGAAGGCGCCGTTTTATTTCGGTTTTACTGCATATACTGCATGGTCTCTTTGTAGATGAGCTCGAAGCCTTCGTCGATCTCGTCGACGAGCTTCTGTCCCTTCGCCCTGTAACCGGCGGCGGTCTCCTCGTCGAGGCCGGAGACGTTGATGAGAACGTTCATCCAAGCGCCATAAGCGGCCGCCTTGACGTTGAGAGCGCCAACGCCGAAATCGGAAGCGCAGTTGGTGTTGAACTTGCCTATGAGCTTTTTGCCCAGCTCCATGCCCTTATGGCAGAGCTCGAGAGTATAGAGCGGCGCGTTCGTCGCGACGATCGTGGCGTCATAGATGGCCTTCTTCCTCGCGGCCTTCTCCTCGTCGGTCTCCTTGGGCATCTTGAACGCGTCGGAGATCAGGTTGTAAGCGTCGGTATCGCGATCGATCTGCGCGGTGAGCTCGGCGACGACGGGCTTGCCCGCCTCTATTATCTCGCTGCAGTTATCGGCGAAATCGGCGTATTTCTTCCTGCCGAGAGTAAGGCCGGCGACCATGGTGAACAGACCGACGCCCTGGGCGCCTACGAGAGCGGATGCGCTTCCGCCGCCGGGAGCGGGCGCGTCGGACGCAACGAGCTCGAGGTAATCGTGAACGGTCATTTCGGTGAGTTTCATTTTACGATATTTCCTTTCCTTATAACTGTATTTGCCAGATTGGAGCCCATGCGGTAGACGAGATAATCGAGATCGTAAGCGTCCCAGATAACGAGGTCGGCTTGTTTGCCGGGCTCGACCGTACCGACGGAATCGCCCCTGTTCACCGCGCAGGCGGCGTTGATGGTGACGGCGGAAAGCACTTCCTCGGGCGTCATGCGGTACTTGAGATAACCGAGATTCATGCAGAGCTGGAGATTATCCGATGGACAGGAGCCGGGGTTGAAGTCCGTGCAGACCGCGACGGGAACGCCCGCATCGATGAACTTCCTCGCGGGAGCGAAGTCCTTGTTGAGATAGAGCGACGTCCCGGGCAGCAGGCACGCGATGGTGCCGCCTTTCGCCATGGAAGCGATGCCCGCATCGTCGACGGCGATAAGATGCTCTGCGCTGGCGGCGCCGATCTCGCCCGCGAGCACGGATCCGCCTATCGCGTCGATCTCGTCGGCGTGGATCTTGGTCCTGAAGCCGTATACCTGCGCGTATGTGAGCATCTTGCGCGACTGCCCGACGTCGAAAACGCCGGTCTCGCAGAATACGTCCACGAACTCGCAGAGCTCCTCGTCGGCGACCTTCGGGAGTATCTCGGTGCAGATGAACTCGATATAGCCGTCGGGATCGCCCTTGAACTCGGGCGGGACGGCGTGCGCCGCCATGAAGGTCGGAACGACGTTAAAGCCGCCCTCGTTCTTCAGACGCCTTATCACGCGGAGCTGCTTGAGCTCGTCCGCGACGTTGAGCCCGTAGCCGGACTTCGCCTCGACGGTCGTTACGCCGTACGAGAGCATCTCGCCGAGCACCTTCGCGGCGCGCTCATAGAGCTCGTCCTCCGAGGCGTTCCTCGTCGCTGTGAGGGTGTTCAGAATGCCGCCGCCTGCCTGGAGTATCTCGAGATAGCCCGCGCCGCGGAGCTTCAGAGGCACCTCGTGCTGACGCCAGCCGCCGAATATGAGATGCGTATGCGCGTCGACAAGGCCCGCCGTAACGAGACGGCCTTCCGCGTCGATCACGTTATCGCACCCGGGAGCCTCGCCGTTCCCGTACACGGCCTGTATCGTATCGCCGTTTATCAGAACGGAGGCGTTCTTTATGAGCCTCACGCCCTCGTGCTGCGCTTTCCCGCGAAGGGGTTCCTTCCCCTCCGCGGTGGCGAGCACGCCTATGTTTTTTATAAGCGTCTTACTCATTACAGCATATAGTTCTCGATGACCTGCTTATCGAAGTCGAAGCCCTCGAGCTGGAGATAGTACTCGGCGGAATCGATAAGCGCCTTCATCGGGGTGAGACCGACTATCTCGGTGCCGGTCACCCATACGCCCCAGCGCCTCGCCTCGGCCTTGGTGACCTCGACGACCCTGTAAAGCGGGGTGCGGTTGAAATCGGTCATGTTGATGGAGACCTGCGCGTACTTCCTTGCGGGAACGCCGTTTTCCTCGTCGGCGGGCACCTCGATAAGGAAGCCGTTGGACTTGACGCAGTCGAAGCCGCCGTTCTTGCGCCTGATTATCTTGGCGATCGCCTTGGCGATATCGACGTTGTCGGTGGAGAGATTGATATTGAACGCAACGAGCGGCATGCGGCAGCCGACGGCCGTGCAGCCCGCGGTGGGATGGCAGAACGCGCCGCCGAAGTCGGGAGTCCACATGGGATCCTTTACCTTCTCGGGCATGGCCTCGAACTGGCCCTTTCTGATGTCTGCGAGGTTCACGCGGTGGGGAGCGGAAGCGGAATCCTCATAGAGAAATACGGGTACTCCGGCCTCCTCCCAAATGCGCTGACCGAGCTGCTTGGAGTACTCGACGGTCTCCTCCTTGGTGCAGTCCTTCAGCGGGATGAGGGGGCAAACGTCGACCGCGCCCATGCGGGGATGCTCGCCCTTGTGATGGTTGAGGTCGATGAGCTCGACGGCCTTTTTTGCAAGCGCGACGGCGGCGTTCATGACGCCCTCTGGAGAGCCCATGAAGGTGATGACGCTGCGGTTATGGCTCGCGTCGGAGGAATAGTCGAGCAGAGTTACGCCCGCGGTGTTCCTGATCTGGTCTATGCAGGCCTCGATGACCTCGTGGTTCCTGCCCTCTGAAATATTGGGTACGCATTCGATGATCTTTGCCATTTTTGATCTCTCCTTATATTATTACTTTCTGTGATCACTGCATGTCCTTTGTCATCTTCTCGATAAGAGCGTCGTCCGCGAGATACGGAAGCGTGATATGCGCCTCGCCCTCGTGCTTCCTGTTGTACTCGATGCTCGTCTCGATGGAATGGGGGTTCCTCGCCCACGCGCGGCGGGCTACGCCGCCCATGACGTCCCACATCATGGCGGACCTGATGATGTTGTCGATCCTCTCCGAGCCGTCCAGAACGAGGCCGAAGCCGCCGTTGATGCTCTTGCCGATGCCTACGCCGCCGCCGTTATGGAGCGCGCAGAGGCTCATGCCGCGCGCGGCGTTGCCGGCGAAGCACTGGACCGCCATATCGGCCATAACGTTGGAGCCGTCCTTAATGTTTGCGGTCTCGCGGAAGGGAGAATCCGTGCCGGAAACGTCGTGATGATCGCGTCCGATCATGACGGGGCCGATCTTGCCCTCGCGCACCATCTCGTTGAAGCGGAGCGCGATCCTCGTCCTGCCCTCGGCGTCCTGATAGAGTATCCTCGCCTGGGTGCCTACGACGAGCTTGTTCTTCTCTGCATCGCGGATCCAGTTGTAATTGTCCCTGTCCTGGAAGCGGCGGTTCGGATCTATGCAGTCCATGGCCGCGTGATCGGTCGCGATAAGATCGGATTCCCTGCCGGAAAGGCAGACCCAGCGGAACGGGCCGTAGCCGTAATCGAAGAGCATCGGTCCCATGATATCCTCAACGTAGGAGGGGAATATGAAGCCATCCTTCTCGTCTATTCCGTTCCTCGAGATCTCGTGCACGCCGGCGTCGTAAACCGCCTTCATGAACGAGTTGCCGTAATCGAAGAAGTAAGTGCCCGCGACCTTCAGCTCGCAGATGGCGTCGAAGTGGCGGCGGAGAGAGGCGTTGACGGCCTGTTTGAACTTTTCGCGGTCGGTATGCAGAAGCTCAGTCCTCTGCTCGAAGGTGTACCCAACGGGGCAGTAGCCGCCGTTGTATACGTTGTGGCAGGAGGTCTGATCGGAAAGCAGGTCTATCTTGAAACGGCGGCGAACGGCGGATTCGAGCAGGTCGACGATATTGCCGTGATAAGCTATTGAAATGGTCGTGCCGGCTTTCCTGTGTTCGTCGGCGAGGCGGAACACCTCGTCGAGATCGTCGGAGATCACGTTGACCCAGCCCTGGTCGAAGCGGGTCTTGATCCTCGAGAGATCGACCTCGGCGAAAATGCCGACGGCGTTCGCTATGTTCGCTGCCTTGGGCTGAGCGCCGCTCATGCCGCCGAGACCTGAGGATACGAATATGCGGCCGGTGAGATCGCCGGACTCGGGTATGCCGAGATACTTGCGGCCTGCGCCGAGGATGGTGTTGAAGGTGCCGTGGACAATGCCCTGCGGGCCGATGTACATCCAGCCTCCGGCGGTCATCTGACCGTAGTTGGCGACGCCCATCTCCTCTGCGATCTCCCAATCGTCGAGGTTATCGAACATGCCGACCATCATGGAGTTGGTGAGTATCACGCGCGGAGCCTCGGGCTTGGAGGGGAAGAGACCCACGGGATGACCGGACTCGAGAACGAGCGTGGTATGGTCGGTAAGCTCCTCGAGGTATTTCTTTATAAGGCGGTACTGGAGCCAGTTCTGGCAGGGCTGACCGGTCTCGCCGTAGGTAACGAGCTCGTAGGGATAGAGCGCGATCTCGAAATCGAGGTTGTTGTCGATCATTACCTGGAACGCTTTTCCCTCGATGCACTTGCCCTTGTACTCGTCTATGGGCTTGCCGTAAATGCGTCCCTCGGGACGGTAGCGGTATGCGTATATGCGGCCGCGGGTCTTAAGCTCCTCCATGAACTCGGGAGCGGGCACCTCGTGCAGCTCTTCGGGAACGTAGCGGAGCGCGTTCCTGAGAGCAAGCGCGGTCTGGGACTTCGTAAGGCGGAAGCCCCTGTCGGGAGCGCGCCTTTTGCCTTCCTCGAATTTGGGATATTCGGGGAGGACGGCGTCCAGCTTGATGGTCATAGCGCCGGAGATTTCTTTGTTGTCCATAGCTTTTTCCTTTCTATGTCAGTTGAGCGTTCCGCAGACCGCTTCAGCGGCGGGAACTATTTTATGCGCCTTGATGAGCCCGTCGGCTGCCTTGAGATTGGGATACATGACGACGTCGGTCTCGATGGGCTTAATGACGGTATCGAGAAGATCCCAGACCGCCCTTGTGGCGGGAGCCATTTCTCCCCTGCCCTCCTCGCTCCTGAGCCAGAGCGCCTGATGAGCGGCGGTGAGTTCTATGCCGATGACCTTCTGTGCGTTGTCTACTATCATTCGGCACTTCCTCGCGGCGGTGGTGCCCATTGAAACGTGATCCTCTTGATTCGCGGATGAGGGGATCGAATCCACCGAAGCGGGGTGAGCGTAGACCTTGTTTTCGGATACCATGCTCGCCGCCGAATACTGCGCGATCATGAAGCCGGAATTGACTCCGCCGTGCTTGGTGAGGAACGCGGGCAGCCCGAAGGACAGCGCGGGATTGACCATGCGCTCCGTCCTGCGTTCGGAGACGTTCGCGAGCTCGGATACCGCTATGCCGAGGAAATCGAAGGCGAGCGCCATGGGCTGACCGTGGAAGTTGCCTCCGGAGATGACCTCGTCCTCGTCGGGGAATATGATGGGGTTATCCGTAACGGCGTTGATCTCGCGCTCAACGGCGGCCTTGACGTAGTTGATCGCGTCGCGGCTCGCGCCGTGTATCTGCGGGACGCACCTTATTACGTATGCGTCCTGCACCTTGTCGGGCTGAGTCCTCTTCGCGAGACCGGAGCCCTCGAGGAGTTTAAGAAGATTCTCCGCGGCGTCCTTCTGCCCCTGATGCCCGCGCACGTCGTGCACCTTATGGTCGAAGGCGGCCTTGATGCCGAGCTGAGCCTCGGCGGTCATTGCCGCGGCAATATCTGCGGTCTTCATGAGATCGAGAGCGTCGATCGTGCAGAGCGAGCCGACGGCGGTCATTATCTGCGTGCCGTTGATAAGGGCAAGGCCCTCCTTCGCGGCAAGCTCTATCGTGGGGATGCCGGCCTTCGCCATGGCTTCAATGCCGCTCATGCGTTCGCCCTCGTACTCCGCCTCGCCCTCGCCGAGCATAACGAGCACCATGTGCGAGAGAGGAGCGAGATCGCCGCTGGCTCCGAGAGAGCCCTTCTCGGGGATTATGGGATGGACTCCGGCGTTGAGCATGTTGAGCAGGGTCTCTATCGTCGAGAGCCTTATGCCGGAATGTCCTCTCGACAGCGCGTTGCACCTGAGGAGCATAGCCGCCCTTACCGCCTCGGTCGGCAGAGGCTCGCCCATTCCGCAGGAGTGGGATATTATAAGGTTCCGCTGCAAATTCGCCGTTTCGTCGGCGGGAATGAAGGTGTCCGAAAACTTGCCGAAGCCCGTCGTGAGACCATAGATGACCGCGCCTTCCGAGAGCTTCTTTTCAACGTAGTCCCTCGCTTTTTTGACCGCAGCTTTGGCTTCTTCGCTCATTACGACCTTTTCGCGTCTGCGTGCGACCGCCTCGACGTCCTTGAGCGTCAGCGACTTTCCGTCTATTACAACTGCCATTTCTGTTTTACCCCTTCCGATTTGATTTTTAACGGGATCTGAAACCGATTTATTATATCGCATACGGAGAATCCCGTCAAGTGCGGGAGCTTTTATATTGTGCGTT
>JAEEGL010721909.1_pt1 | contig 18357 bp, 8 predicted proteins | sample 9134231 | NCBI WGS metagenome assembly JAEEGL01 (sample SAMN16246548, study PRJNA631951) | gut metagenome | biome: gut microbiome; feature: rumen; material: fiber-attached | host: Bos | place: Iran: Karaj | collected 2018-10 | reverse complement strand
GTTCCTTATCATGTGCCTCAACACTTTCGTCCTCGCAATAAACGACAGCCTCGGACCCTTCCTTGCGGCAATCGTGGCATTTGTTTTCCTGTTTGTTGCCGTATCTTATAAAAAGAAAAAAGTCAGCTTTACGGTGCTTGGGCTTTTCGCCGTATTCATGGGAATTGTCTTTTTGACCGGGCTTTTCACTCCGAGCTTCTTCAGCGAATTTGCTGGACTTGGCAGAGATGTAAAAAAGATTGTTACCGACAGCGAAGACGCAGGCAATGCAGGCACCTTGAGGTGGACGCTTTGGACTCATACATGGCAATATATCAAAGAAAAACCGTTTATCGGCTGGGGACTTGAAGGCACAGCCGAGCGCCTGGGAACTGAAACTCATGCAGATAAGGCACATAACGAATACCTCGAGAATATGGCATATTATGGTATCCCGGCAGGACTTATGTATCTCTTCGGTTTGATGTCGGTATATATCAAGGCGCTGATAAAGAGAAAGAGCATCGATAACACAACGATTATCTGCCTCGCGGGCGCTCTCGCCTATATCGGCTCGGCGCTTGTAGGAAATTCGTTCATTTTCACCGCGCCCTTCTTCTTCATTTTCCTTGGCCTTGCGAACAACACAACCGGGCAGTATCCGCCATATCCTGAAGAAGTAAAAGAAACAGATACCACGCTTTTGGATGAAGAGACAAAAGCGACTGACGATGCGGCTGAGATTGACACTGAACTTGAATCAGCGGAAGCAGAAACGGAGACTGCTGAATATATGAATGAAAAAAACGCGGAATCCGAAGAAACCGCAGAAGTTACAGAATAAAATAGTTTAAGCCGGGCATCGATGATGCCCGGCTGTTTTTATTATTCTTGTTTATGAGCAAATCCCAGACCCATAAAGATAAAAAGAAACGGCGTTGTATAAAACATGGTGTTGCCGAATACAGCAGAAAAAAGGTATGTGAACGCGACCGCGAGACATACAAAGGTATATCTGCCAATCGTTTTACGCTGACGCAGTGCCCATATAAATACAGCAACTACTCCGCAGATATACAGAATCGCGGCAGGAATGCCAAAGAAAGCGGCATATTGCAAATACTCGTTATGCGGGCGATTGTTAATCCCGTGGGAATCTACTTCGAGTCTTTCGGCAATACCTTCAATGCCCCATCCAAAAACGGGACGCTCGCTGATATAATGTACCGTATTCTTCCAGAGACCCCATCTGCCGGTACCTGCGGAGTCGGCAGCCGAAACTTCAACTTCATTTTTGCCTACGGTGACTACTTTTTCGCTCAGCGAGCCCATAACCGATTTAATGTCGGTAAAGAACCATCTAAGTTCGCTCAGAAATGAATGATACTTAAGACCCGCAACATAAATGGCGGCTATAAAAAGAGCGAACGCAGCCATTGCGGGAATGCTTAATCTCCGGTTTATCACAGAATCCGCAACCAGCAGGAATACAAGCCCTGCGAGACACGCGAGGAAGCATCCGAATGTTGTATTCAGCGTGAGGATAAACGAATTCAACGCGAGCATAACGCAGCAGAAAATACGTGATTTTACGCTCTTTTCAACGATAAAAAGTGCAACTGATATGATAACCGCAAGCATCAGGAAATAGCCATAATGATTAAACTGATAGAACACTGTGCTCGGGGCATCGGCATCGCTGTATTCCCATATTTTAAACGGCTTTATAAACTGATGATAAAGACAAGCGAGATTTATAATCAGATTCGAAACAAGATAAACATAGAGAATTGCTCGTTTTTTTGCCTCGCCGCAAATCAGAGAAGAGCAGAAATAAAACGCAAAAAAGTATGCGATAAAAGAGAAAATGCTTTCATCACGATACTGATCACCGTGAAGTGCATCCGAAGTAAGGCCGTTTATGCAGGTTGAAATGAGCATGCACAAACAGACTCCGGCAAAAAAGAGCGCCGGGAAATTATCATAGATTTTCAGGCGGATACCGTCTTTTTTTCGGCGGATGAAATACAGAGTAACCGCGAAAACGCCGACAACGAGAGACAGCCAGATTGCATAATCGACAGTATATGTATAAGTATAAAATCCGTTGAACGGATAATCCTTGTCCAGCAACAGATTGCTCAGAAGCTGATAAACCGGTGTCAGGATAAATGCGAAAGCGGGGATTGCGAGAAAAATCTCATAATGCTCGAGCAGAAGTTCTCTCAAGTTTACCTGCTTATTCTTATTCTCTTTAAGGTATTGAATCGCGTTGCGTATGGTATTCATATTATACCCTCCGCTTCGTATTATAGCAGACTGTACTCTGAATTACAAGTGAATATGCAGAGCGGGCAGTGCCGAAGCACTGCCCGCTTGGTTTAAATTATGGGTTTTAGGGATATCAAGGATTCATTATCCGAGGTTACTTATGTCAAGTCTGCGGATTTCAAGATAAGTTACCGGCCCAACCAATTCTTTTTGGGTTCCATCTTTTAATTTAACTATAGTTGTCGGACGGCAATATAATTTTTCTTTCATACGATCGTTTTGAATACGGTCATTTGTTTCAGGATCAATTTTATTTGTCAAATCCGCATTCTGTTCCCAGAACCTTGCTTCGATATCATCCGGCAATTCAAAGTGGTACAGAGTTTGCTTGTTCAATTGTGCTACCTGACCCTTATCATTATAAATCTTTACCTCGGAGGTGATATCGTGCTCTACTCCTTTATCATCAAGATAATAGAATTTAACGGTTGGTCTAACCTCTGTCATCTTTCCGCCCATATTCGAGTCGGAATATACAAAGTAAATATCAGACTCTGATACCAGCATCTGCTTATTGGTAATCGGATCAACCTCCGGAGTAACAAGCAGATATCTATTATTCTTTGAATTACTAGAATCTCTGTAGTCCACAGTCGGCAAAGTGAATTCAGATTTATAAGAAGCAACGAGAGTGTTGATAAAGAGTTTAGCCTCAAATGTTGTGAATTCATTGGTATGACCAGCGCCTGTATAAGTAACATTACCTCTGCTGAACAAATAGTATGCATTCGCCGCATCATTTCTTTTACCAGAAATTGTGCCATCATTATTTGTCTGCCAGAAGTATCCGTCTCCCCTGGACTTCAGCGCATCACTTGCTTCGGCAAGGGCATACCATACTGTGATATCATCGCCGTTCATATTACACTGATAGACCTGCTCATGAGTCTCCTTAATGGGCTGAGTAAGGTTCATCTCAGCTGCATTGTGAAGGAATCCATCTCCGGGACGGGCATCGTGGTCATCCTGAATATTCAGGTTATACGGATATGAAGTGAGTTTGCCGCCATTAATCTGGGTGACTCTATCAGTCGAGAAAGTCCTTTGATAATTAGCTTCATTTTCGTCACCTCTGAGATCTCCTCTGACCATAGATGCACTCGGGAATAACTGAGTAGTATTATTCGGGTTGATGTATCTTGCTATTGCATAGTCAGAGAATCCCTGGGTATATTTATCAAACTGAGCTGTGATGTTTCCCGATTCATTAAGTTTCGGCTCGCCAGCAACATACTGAATATTACCATTATTATCACGAACAACTACCTCTTCACCATCAGGAACCGAATAGACATCAGCCGTACCAGGTACCCAAGCAATAGAATAATCGCTGTCAAGCATTTTATCTATAGTTAAATCATACTTGGGATTTGAACGCGCTGATTCTTTCGGAAGGAACTCTATGGGGTTATTGTATCTGTCGACATTAATTCTTTCATCCTCATCATTTAGTATCTGATGGTTCGGAGTAATATCGCCGATAGTCTGATAACCGTTATAAAGATAATTGTACATATGAGCTCTGCCAAGAGGCTCATTTTCATAAGGATCATCTCTCAATGCTGCAACAGACTCACCGGGAACATCATTGTTAACAATAGCTTCGGATCTCTTTCTAATAGTGCTTGTTATTCCATAGCGATCAAGGCCAAGTGAATCTCTAAGGATTATATTATTCCAATAACCCTGGGCAACCTTGGTATCCTTCATGTTTTCGTTTGAAGTATCACCGCGCCACTCAATCAACTCATAATCCGGTTCATCTTCGGTAAACCAACTTATAAACCAGTTAACAGCTTTATTGACCGCTTCAATAACCGCGTTAATTCCACTCATAACCGTGCTCCAAGCCTTAGTAACCCAGCCTTTTAGCTTATCAATATGGAGATCAAGGAAATCGACTCGGTTATTTGTGGTATCGTGGCAGAAAAGAACATTTTTGCCGCTGTTTATGAAATTGCGGATGCCAAGAGCGGTATATTCTGTCATACCCTCGAGATATAGAACCTGATTATTCGCAATGTCAAGGAATGATGATGCCTGCTTACCCCATGAATCGCCGAAACCGAGAATCAGCATACCGTAACGCGACAAGAAGTCAATGTTGTCACCAACTTTAATCTTTGCTGCTCCGCATTCGGAACAATACATTCCGTCAACTTGCTTGCCCTTATTAGAACACGGATGACCTTTGCCGTCTGCATCATTATTTGAACATGCCCATTTCAAATCTCCGAAAGCACCATCACCGGCGTGTCCATAGAAATTATTTAGCTAACGATGGTTGATACAGGTGATGACGATATGGATATCATTTCCGTTGACCTTGAAGCAAAGATGGTAGAGCGATTCATCAATGCCCTGGTGACCGCTGCCATCATCGATAACGCCTATAAGAGTGCCGTTGCTGCGATACTGCGCAGTCTTGATGCTGACACCTGCATTTACATAATCATCCTCGGTAAATCTTTCTGTATTCGGATTTGTCAGATTATCAAATACAGTACTCGCGAAGACTGGACCGATATGGGTGTTGCCGGTGCCGCCGCCCGCCCAATAATTGTGCATAATCTTCTTGGGTGAGCCTAAAACATTCATATACTTTTCGTCAACCTGAGTGCCGTAATCAAGATAGGCATCCTGATATTGGGAAAGGTCAGGCTTATAAAGCTCCTTCTTCTGAGGAGTAGCCCAATCACAAGGATCCCATGCGCCCGGCATTACCATTACTGCATTAATCAGCATAGGATCGCCTTCCTGCGGCTTCACATAAGCGTTACCGGTATAGGACATATGGACCGGTGTTCTGCCGTTTGTTGGATTCTCCTCAATAAACTGGAGTTTCCAGGGAACTATTCCCAGATAATCGGAAGCAAGCTTATGGTCAATATCTCCTCCGGTTGAAACAGGAACGTGGAATTTTTCGTTCTGAGCTTCATTAGCCTCAAACTTACCGTCACTGTCTCCGTCAATATAAAGAGTAACGGTAAACTGGGATGAGCCGTAATAATCAGCTGTATCTTCAAAACCAAATTTCAAATAGAGATAAGGCTGTGTTCCGGAAAGGCCGAGAGATTCGCTCTGAGAACCGGTGCTGTATTCGGGCGAAGAACCGCTGAGCAGTTTAACCTTTAATTTGGGAGCGGAGGTCTTTTCCTGGAAAGCACTTCTGTTGGCTTCGCGGTCGCTCTTGATATCATCATAACTGACCATATTGTTTCTGTCATAATAATTTCCAATGATGAATTGCCACATATATGAGCAGTTATCAACTCTTGAGGAACTCGCTCTGGACTCGGCTTTGAATTCCTTTTCGGGAACGGGATAGCTTGTATCGGGATGCATATCGAGCTCTGAAATCTGGAATTCATATTCAGGGTAATTTGTTACGAATTTTAATCTATCAGAATCCGTTGTAATTAAACCAGGATCCGGCTGGGGATTCTTATAACCGGCAAAGCTATGTTTTTCCACGTTATAATTATGATAGTTTCCAATGTATAGGGTGCTATCATATAGTTCAGCAAACGGATAGGTTCCATTATCTTCATGTTCAGCCTTTCCAGTAAATGGTCCGGCACCTCTTGAAACAAAGACTTCAGAATAAGCCCATCCTTTTTTAGCTGCTTTGAAAGGAGTCCATTCACCATTGATTTTGAAACTAAGCCTGCATACTACACGGTTACAGTCAGTATCTTCTAGTCTATTAAATCCGTTGCGCCATGATCCGCTTCCGAGTGAGACACTTCCCCATGAAACGGTATAATTTTTATTTTCACAACCTTTCTTATCACATTTGAATCCATCCTTGGATCCAGCATAATAATAAGTATCTACAAAATCCTCATATTCAGTTTTTTTATCAAGGATTCTCGGAATAGGAAGCTTGAACTCTGTTTTTGAACCCCAGGGATGAAAATCAGATGCAAAAGGATTAGCCGAACCACCGTCACATTTTGATGTTGCCTCCGTATCATCATTCTCATCCCACCACTCATATTTAACTTCAAATTTATTATTGATATAATTATCGGTGTCTTCTACCCATTTTGATGAATCCGGTTCATTTTCATCCACAAAGAAAAATTTCACATAGTAGTCAGCCCGTGTGTCATCATTCCATTTCCATTTTTTAGTCAACCATGCATCACAGTAGAGACGGGAAACAAATTTTTCTGGATCCTGCATCTTGATTCTAATAAGATTTGAATTGAGATCATCAAGTTCCTTCCCATTATACTTTAAACTAACTACGCAGAAATAACCGCCCAATCCTTCGGCAACAGTTCCGTAAGTGGCAACCTCAACTTGTTCAGGTGGTAAATTAATTCCTAATATTTTTCTCGTTCGTTCTACAATTGTAGTTCCGGTCTGTTGTATTCCGGAAGATGTAAAAATAGCCTCATAAGTACTTTCACCTTGGCCAGGTTGAGTCAAACGCGTTTTTGTGCCCTGCACACTCCCGTCGTCGTTATACTTAAGCTGACCCGCAACATGAGCGGGATTCTCATCCTGATCCTCTTTTGAATAGAAACAGTCATCTTCATATCTGTACCAGTCATAAACGATATTCATTGAGGGATCTATTTCAATTTCGTTATCATTGCCGTTTTTAACATCGTAAATTTTGGCAGTAAAAGTGGTTTTAAATCTTCCCCCGCCGATTGACTCTAAGGTTTCACCGGTGGTTATCTTAACCTTCATGACCACATCATAACCGCGGGAAACAAGTTTATTGTCAACTATAACCAGTTTACCGGAATCAATATAATACTGCAGCCTTTCATAAGCCGCCTTATTAATATCGGTGCCCGAAGAGCGGACATTCGCATGACCGCCGAGAGGAAGATACTGGGTCTTAAGAGCATCTATGCCGCTCCAATCACCCCAGTTTAAATAATCTTCCTTAAGCATACCGCCGAGAGCGGGAGGATTTGTCAAATCCTTAATCATATCATCGTAATTGGTCGGATTAATAATGAAAAGAGGATCCTTATATTTATCGGCATCTACCGCTTCCCTGTTCGAGGTTTCAATTATGTCACCGACATTGGTATAATACATACCGTTGAGACGAAGATCATTATATACCGGGTCGCCCGCCTCCATTACCGGAACTTTGCCCTGCTGAGCAAGAGCTCTGTAAGAGGCATCCGCCTTGCCATCCGACTGAATGGTGCCTTTTACTTTAGCGCCGGTTTCTTTATTTATACTGTAAAATACATCTCCGACTTTAAGAGCCCTTGCAAAATTATCGCTTGAGGCTCCGATATAGATAACATCATAATAATCGGTAAAGTCCTCATTCTTGGCAACGAACTCCGAGACCGACATACAAACGATATCACAGTTATTCTCATTCCATTCTTTTGCATCAGCACCTGTGGGCATCAAGTCATTTAGCATCTGATAAGTCAGAGTGGGATTTGAAGAATTGGGCTCAATATCAAGAATCGTCAGGTGATCGGCTACTTCATAGATACGCCTGTTTTTATCGTTCAAAACATAGCGGATAGCAGTCGCCTCGCAGGTGAAATCATTCTTAAGCGGAGGCGCGGTCGGTCCCGACATCTGAACCCGTGCATTCTTCTCTTTATTGATTTCATTGATAATCGGAAAATATGAATTCTTAATACCGGCTGAATCTTCTGTCTCAATAGTGCCCGCAACAGAGCAAAAATACTTATTTGCAATAGAATTGACAGAATTACCAATATCAGAAGAATCAAATGCATACACGCAACCATTAACGCCGCCGTCAACCATGCCGGTTACAAGTTTATTGACAACCTGTCGGAGATTATCGGGTGCCGAATAAATCAAAGCCGTATCCACAACTATGGCATCCTTATCGGCAACCATCTCTTCAAACTGAGTGAGATAGGTCTGAGCCGAAGACAAATCTGTGGTAAACGCAGGCTTGCCGCCGGTTTCAAGATTGAGGCCGGAGGAAATCACAACAAGATCGGCAATATTCAAAAGAGTTTGAAGCTTATCATAGGAAGGATCAACGGTAGTGACAAGAATCGGGAATGTATATACATCAGTACCATCCGAATTCTTATCATCCGCATCAAGAACATTATACTTGAACCAGTTATTATTCTTAAACCCGCCGGTATAAAATACAACATCTGAATTTACAGTAAGCTGAGATGAGCCGGTAAAATCAATCTTAAACTTTGCATTTTCATTGTTTGGCCCGACATATGTAAGCTCTCCGTCAAGTCTTTCAAAAAAGCCGGGATAAGAATTAACAAAAGGAACAGCCTCATCTTCAACCGCATAATATGGATGATCAGCGTCTTTAGTCAGGGAAGGAACAGTATCCTTCTTAATCCCAAGAGAATAGTAAACAACAGGATTGCCGTTTTTATCGCGGGTATTGAGAGTGACGCCGGAACCGTCCGATCTGTAAGTTCCGTAATATACATACACTCCGTCATTACCCTTTGTATAAACAGCAGTGCCGTCAACCGGGTCAACATGGTCATTTGCATTATTATAATAAAAACTTTGAACCGGCTGAACATCATAATAATAAAACTGTTTATTAATCAAAGGACGGATCCTGACACCGGAAAACTCCGCAGAGCTATGTGAATCAACACCGAAGCTGATGCGGATATACCTGGTGTTACCATCAACTCTGAATCTAAGCTTTTCCGTGGCACCATTGCCTTTAATACTCTCCGTATTATCGGCAGTATTACCGTTAACAACAAGTTGAGAAGGCTCCGCAACACCATCTTGGAAAGATGCATAGGGATAGACTCTGACTCTCGACATGCCGTTGCCGGTAACAGATACTCTGTATTCAATCTCGTACTCGGAATTCGGATTGACATTCATAAAATACGATTCGGTATTAGCATAAGACGTATAAAACTCCGAATCGTCACCGGAAGCGACTTTGAGATTGCGCGAAACTCTGTCAAACTCAACATTATTTTTGGAATAATTCTTATTCTCGCTGCTTTCTGCCCATGAGACTATATTAAAAATATTATCGCCATAGGTAGAAGGAGCCGTCTCCGGAGTCCAGTAAACAAAATTACTGATATTCTGGACATAGGGAACTTCAATATCTCCACCATAAAGTGCGAAATCAGAATAGGAAACTGAACCACGACCCTCTATGCCGGGAAGGATAGTAATATAAGGAGACCCCGCATGAATAGTAATTGTATTGTGGCCATTAGAATCTGTTTCAATTAAATCATCGTCCAACTCTACAAACGATACACCATCTTCGCTGGTATATAACTTTACCAAAGCTTTTAGATTATAATAACCACCTTCATCGCCTGGGACTTCAACTCTATTGAACTTGGTATTAAAATGCAGTGTATAATGTTCGCCAACATTAAGCGGTCCGGCAAAATAGATATTTTCAGGCGCAAAACCGCCGACAAGCTTCATATAATTTGCATTATCATCGCTATTAGTAAGGGTAAGAACTTCAGAAGCTTCATCATATGTAAATGAGCCCGAGCCATTATCCATCTGGAGGTATTCATCGCCCTCATTAAAGGTGGACTTACGGCCATCAAACCAATCAGAAAAATCAAAAAGACTCTGCTTCGCGGCAAGGCGATAAGTATAATCCATAGAATACACATATCCGTCTCTCGAACCAGATTCATACTGAACAGGCGTACCTACAACGCCGGTAAACTTCTCTTTGGAAGAAAGGGTAAGCATATTGGCAGTTTGATCATAATGATTGGTATAGAAATCCGACTGCCAAGGATAATGCTCAGTGTATTCACCAAGATCTAATAGAGGAGCATCGTCGGCAGTAGCGGACAAAAGGTCTCTGTCTTTAAGCGACTGCATAACAACTTCATTGGTATAGCCGATTCTATCAGCAGCATCATCCATATTTGAGATAGACTTAAACCAGCCGGAAACCAAAGGAGGCTCCTGACCGTCAACATAATAGCCTATTGTACCACTGTTGGATGAAGGTGCAATCTCCACAATATTAAAGGCCTGATTATTATTCTGCTTAGTTGCTTTAATATTCTCAATAGTATTCAAGGAGACTGCCGCGCCTGCAGGAATGCGGAAATACGCAAAAAAGGTTGTACCCACAATAACTGTCGCTAACGAGGCTGATATAATTCTTGTTAATTTAGTATTTTTCATAAATCACACCCCCGAATCATCTTCGCTACCATCAAGGATTTTTTGATAATTTACAATTGCCACACCGAGTTCTTTCTCTGCATCAATAATATCAAGGTCATCACACCTGATTACTTCAGGACGATTTCTCAACGAAAGGACTTCGTTTCTGCAGTAATCCGAACCGAATTTTGAAATAGTGATATCAAACTTCATAGCAAATGCATTATTCACTGACTCGGATACATACTGCGGCTCATAAGAAACAGAAGAAACATTGAAACAAAATGGAACTTCATCTGTACTTAGCTCAATCTCACCTGTTTCGCTATTCACTTTGTCGATACGCAAATAAATTCCGCCGCCTTCTTCGCCATCGTAATAATGATAAACATAAACTACGTTTCTCTTGCCTTCGTCGTCTTCCTCCAGACCGCCTATCAGCAACGAATTATCGCAAACCGTAAAAGGATATTTTGCATTTACAATCGCTTCCTGTAGCTGGTTGGCAGCAACGATAGATTTGAACAACACCGAACTGCTCTTGTGAACTCCGCGATACATATTGGTGCCGGAGGTCATAAGCATCGCCGTGGTCAAGCCAATGACTGCGAGGATTGCGGTGCCCACTACAAGCTCAACTAAAGTAAAGCCCTTCTCATTTTTAAGATATTTCATAGAGCACCACCTCCTTATGTGATACCATGCTCGCCTGTTATCTTCCAAAGGCTAACGCAATACGTGTTTCCAAAATGAAAATACATTTTAATTGTATCGTCAGCAGATGCAGGCAGAGAAGTCGATGCGGCATTAGTTACCAATGCAGCACCTTTAACAGCGCCTGTTTTCCCGTTAAAAACAATCCTAATAGCACCGTTCACCGCATCAGTTCTAATTAATTCTGTTCCGAACCTAATTTCAAGACGATCGTTACCAATTAGTTCGGATTTGTATGGTGCTGATGAACTGAGTTTATCTATTCCGTCAGAAGGATCCTTTTCAACTTTTAATAACTCAGCATAATAACCGCTCTCTGTATAACCCTTTGCAGAATCTTTGCTATGATACATAACTTGAAGACAATTATCATCTCCGCTAAGGGCATATACCTTACTTTGGGCGAGAAGAGCGTCAACGGAGTTCGCAGCCTTGCTCGCTCTGGCACGCCACGCCGCACTGAAACTAATAGATGAAATACCTACTAATGCAGCAAGAATGCCCATAACAATAACAAGCTCAACATACGAAATACCTTTGTTATTATTTCTCATCAAACCATCCTCCCTTCTGCATACTACATATCATTACAATACTAAATACCACTAAATATAAAAATCAGTCTCTACTCCATTTATCATATGTGACGAGCGCGGCTACATCCCAAGCATCGCCGGCACCCGATTGAGATTCAAAATACTGTTTGGATATATCAATTCTAAAGAAATCTTTTACAGATAAATCTCCCTGTTCCTTAACTTTTTCGCTCGGATCTTGTAAATTATCTGCTGAATACGCGCTTACAACTGAATCAGAATCGCTTGAAAAAGTTGCTTTACCGTTAATAGTTATATTTCCGCCGCAAATAATCAATCCAGTAAACGGTCTTGATAACGGGTCAACATTAATATTAACATCTCCTGTAGCAATTATTAAGTGAAGATTCGGTGTTGCAGAATAAGAATACTGATAAGGTTCATCTTCTTCAGAATTATCGGATTTATTGTTTACTATAACTGCTGTAAGATCTGTCTTATTGAAGAATTGCATAGTTCCGCCTACAGGAATTCTATCATTTAATATTTCTCTGTTTATATAATAATCAAAAGGATTATTTGCTTCATCTTCAACAACAACATTTGTCAAAGTCTTGCAATAATTATGAAAAATACCCTCAATAAATCTTGCTTCTTCTCGCAATGCTTCAATTTCTGATAAAGAAGAAGTCTTTATATCTCCAAAAACTTCTTTTTCCTTATCATAGCTAGTATAAAAAGCACCGCTTGTAAACTTACGAATGTTGCTAAAATCTCTATTATTAAATATCATATGAAGATATTGATCGAGATTTCTAGAAATCTTATTATTTCCCGAAGCTACATCTTCTTTAAATGTATCAATATAAAACTGATTTGCTTTTTCCTGATCGGCAAACTCAAACATAAAGTAAACCGCATATTCATCATCCCAAGGATTATCTGGATTATTGTCATTAAGAGGCTTATAATAAGGCTTCAATTCTATGCCATAATCAGAATACCTTTTGCCGGTTGTCTCAAAAACTTCAGCATTTAATTTGAAATCATGAATGTCAAAGAGTTCTTTTTTAGTGAAAAGTGCAACCTTTGATTCACCGGGCTCTAAAGGCTGATCATATGTCAATGGTTTAAAACCCTCTGCAGGAGCATCAACAAAAACTATGCTCTCGGGTATAATATTGTTGTTATTGTCTTTTTGAAATTCAACAAAATACTTATAAGAATTATCGGCCTTATTCCGCTGGATAAACTGAGTATTATCTCCTTCGATATCAACATCATTAATCAAATAATCATAATTACTATTATCGTCATATTTAAAACTTGAAGGTCTCTGATACTTTATAGCAGAAACAGAACCAAATGGAGCGTAGTATAATGTCTGATTAAGCTTTCCAGACAATGACTCACCCATCCTTGCAGAAGAATCGGAATCATCACTTGAATCAAGAGAATTATTTCTGTCTCCATTTGTAATAAAACTGACACCGGCCAAACTCAACTGATCCAAGAACTGCATATTTAATTCTCCGCCGATGCTGTTTGAAATAATTGAGCTACTGACTAAGGGATTGCGCTCGTCGGAACCAAATCCATAGTAAGTTCCGGCTAATTCACCATAAGAATGATATCCATTGAAAACCAAATCGTTTTGATTATAAGTAGAACCTAAAAGGCGTGCAGAACTAGTATTTCCAATTTCTATATTACCTGCCCATAATGTTGAGTCTCTGTCAACCTGAAACCTTCCTGTTGTCTTATAACTATCAACATTTCCTCCCTTAATGTCAATATTACCTTTGCAAATCATAGTTGCGTTCCCTGTTATCAACATAGGAGCATTATTCGAAAGATCTATGCTACCAGTATAAGCAGAGCCATTTATAACTGTGCCATTATTTGCTCCCGTCGCGCTTTGCTCAAGTGCTCCCGTACATATCATTGTAAATTCCGGTATGCCTTTTATTGAATACTGAGTCAAAAGGTATCCTATATTAGGAACACCGATTTTAATATCTGCAATAACAGACGCTTTCCTGTTATTTTTTCCGGTAAATGTAACCTTTATTCCCCTTAAAACAATACCAAGAGGATTCTTTTTTAGAGTATCCGATTCGGCATACATAACCTCAGCATTACCTTCTGTGTCATCAGTCGGATTGCAAGTACTTGCAACTTCACATGTATAACCTCTCTTTTCTTTAATCAAAGATTCCAATTCACTCGCTATATATGTACCACTTGAATAAATCTTATACTCTTCATGCGTATCGGGATCCTGCGCATCAGTAGCTTCTATATTGTGAAAGATCTTACCATCACCGGCTTCAACGATGTTTTTAAAATAACTTGATGCAAAGTCTTGAGTTATGTCTCCTGCTCTTTCAATATAATTAGGCATTACTTCTTTATAAGTAGCAATAATGGAATCTGATACTATATCCTGAACACCGGCCTTAACCTCTTCCATGCAAGTATTGGCATTATATGTTACTTCTTTCGTATAGCGATCGGAAGTAGCAACCTGAAATGAAGTGTATGTAAGATAAAGAGCGAGAGAACCAAAAGCCGTCAGAAACAGCACAGCCAACATAACGGTCATAATGCCCGAACCCTTTTTATCTTTTAGTAATTTCATAAAGAATTTCATAGCAGCCTCCATATAATGCGCTAAAGCAGGTCAGCTTTAGGGTGTTTTGCTTCCCTCGACAATATAAACCTTACTATCTTTATCCTCATCAGGATTAAAGCTACCATCTGTATACGGATCGTTTTCAAAATATGAACCCGCAGTAGATTTTGTGCTATTAGGTAATGCGTAGTATTCTATATCGGATTCAAGAATAATCTCGGATGAGTTCCCAACAGGTTCAAATCGTTCTTCGCCGTCTATAACTGTTTTAATATACAACTCTGTATCTTCTGGAATATCATCAACTGGAAAAGTATACTTTTTCGGTTCAGTGTCTGTGCTTGCCAAAACACTTAATGCTTTTTTAAATGTTCCGGAAGGATATAATGTAATTTTGACATTATATATTCGCACATCAGCTTCTTGCCTTACAAGATAAAAAGTTTCGGCGTAAGCAGGGTTTTGCCAAGCAGGAAAATACGAAAACTCCTCAGCGTCTTCCGGACTAAATTCAGAATAATCTATAGCTCTGACCTGAAATACAAAATCAGCAGCAGGATTAATCATGTCCTGATTAATATTTGTATATATCAAAGTCTCTTTTTCGGTCTCTTCATCATTAGTATCAATTTCAAAATCGCTTGGCATATTCATAGTTATCGTTGCTTTATAACCATTTGATACATCCGTAAAACCTTTTGATATGTACTTTTGATTTTCTTCATCATAATCAATTGGCTTTTGCTTATATAAGAAAAGATTCAAATCAACTTCAAAGAGCGGATCAGACCATTCGTCTCCATCCCTGGCAACTTTGAGTACCTCAAAATTGTCTTCTCTATACAGATTTTTCTCAGAATCATAATCAGGGTAATACATCAAATAAATTGATACTGAACCGTCTTTATTTGTTGGATAAAACCCTCCTGGAAACAAAGAGTAACTATACCTAAAATTACTGTCATATCTTCCGCTGATTGTATCAGTTACCGGCTCACCATCATATCCATAAACGGTATAGCCGTCTAAGTCTAATAAATTATACTCAAATTCATAAAAATAAGTTAGGGTTGCCCAAACATATCCATCTTTATCCTGATAAGTTATTAACTGTATAGTCCTGGACCGGGTATAATTCTCAACATCAATACGCTTATTAGATTTTGCTCTTGTCTGGAATACTTCTTCAACCATATAATCAGGATTAGCTGTTCTGATATACGGCTGACAGAATACACCATCCATTGCTGAATACTTTGCAAGTTTTTTGCTGTTAATGGTATATAAGCCAAAGGAAGTTGATTTTTGGGGATCACCATTTGAATCAATTAATACATTTCCATACTGATCCTTTTGGTTCTCTTCTTTATCTCCACGTGTAAATTCAACTTTTGCATCGTAAACTGATTTACCCGCTTTAACATTTTGAATCCCGATAGTAAAGTTTCCGTCATCACTTTTAAGATTGCCACGAGAATCAAAATCGCCAATAGGGGTAACTGAAACCTGATTGTCTTCAGTAGACAAAAGATTACAAAAAGAATTAGTATCACTGATTTCTTGTAATTCACTTATGCCTCTCGCATCAATAGCTTCAAGAATATTCTTTCCTGCTAAAGTTGCCTCGCTTATTATCGTTGCTTTTCTTGATATATTAGTTGAAGTAACAAAAGAATGTAGAAGCGGTGTAACTACAACAGCAAGAATAGCAACTGCCGCTATAAGTTCAACAAGAGAAAAGCCTTTGCTATTCTGTTTGATCTTTCTCATGGTGCTTCCCACCTATACTTTAGAATATCTCAGTCTCTTTGTTGTAACAATTTTCTAACAATTCAAGCTAAAAAATACTAACTGTTAGTTCGTATGGAACGGATTGTCAACTCCAATAGAAACATCGGGAACTGGAACAGGAGTGTACTCACTACCATCAAATGTGATATAATACTTTGAAAGCGAAAATGAAGTATCCAGTTTGGCGTTGCCTCCATTATACGTTACAACGAAAGAATCAACAAAAGTAACTTTATCACTCTGATTATAAACATAATCAAGATAATTCTTCAGTTGTTCATAATTCATTTGACCTGTAAAACTCGCCCGTGTCTGAAACCCTTTGCATTCTTTTTTATTTCCATCGACAACAGTGCTAAAAGTAGCTATCTCACTTTCATTTAAAAAATTAACACTATTAACATCAGCATTAACTTCTGCTGTCGAGTCCATAATATAAACAAGGAAATCTTCAGACTTAATTCCACGAGGAAGTTTTGAAAGGTTTGAAGCTATATTTACTTTACCATCCGCAGTACCCTTTTCATAAGTCTTTAAATTCTCATAATAGCCCTGTAACTCTTTAAGATGAGCTTCGCGTTCGGTAAGCTGTGAATCAAGTTCTGCATTCTTTGCGGAATAATTCTGATAAACGAGGAAATAAGTAGCGACCAAAATAACAAGACCTACTACAACGAGAATCATGTTGACGTCGCGTAATGATAATTTCTTTTTCATTATTCCTTCCCTCCTTACGCTGCCGGGGTTTCTTCTGTAGCCGTAGTTTCAGGTGCTTGAGTGGTAGTCTCTTCAATTTTATATCTACAATTCAAAGAGAAAGATGCGTTTCCTCCACCATTTTCACCCGCAACAGTTCTGCTTATTGAGCTGACATCGATAACGTTGATTGATTCAAACGATCTAAACTGCCTTATTACATTCGCCGCTTCTTCGAAACCGGGAACATTAACATTGAGACTGACGCCTTCATTTGTAAAGTTAGCAGTCAAAACGTTAATATCACTGGGCATCTTTGCTTCCATCTCTTCAAGAAAATCTTTAGCTTCTGCATTGCGAGTAATATGACCGTCTACAAAACTTTGAAGTTCAGTATCTCCTGCTTTATAAATAACATAATCCTGGTATTCTTTCTCGGCGTAGGCGAGCTGATCTATCTGGGCGTTAACCTTATCGAGTTTTGACTTTTTGATAAGGTTGTTACCGATGAGCCAGCCGCTGATGGCGAGGGCGATAATCGCGCACGCTGCTATCGCAACGATACCGAAGTTATCGCCGTTGATGCCGCCTGATTTCTTCTTACCGGTTCTTGCAACGTAATCAGCAGGAAGAAGGTTGAGCGGAGCAACTCTAGCGCCGAGGCAGTTGATATAAATCGAAATATCGTCTATCGAGTTAGCAAGGCTTTTGATATCCTTGATTTCCTCAAGCCAATAAGTATCGGCGCCTATAGATTCGAAGATTCTGGTCTTGAGTCCTCTGAGGTGACCGCAACTGCCTGTGATGACAATCTTCTCGATATTCTTTTCGGTATATTTGCTTCCCTGGAAGAAGTCAACGCTTCTGATGATACCGCCGACTATTCTTGTGAGGGAATCGTCAAGCTCGGGGAAGGGATTCTCCTCGCGCTCGTAGGTGGGAGTGTCGTCTCCTCTGATACCCCACATTGCGGAGTTGTCGCCGCTGTCGGCATCCTCTTCCTCAACCTCGGCCGCGCCGTCGTCTTCATCCTCATCATCGGAGTGGACTCCGTATTCGGAAGCGTCCTCTTCGACTACCGCTTCACCGTTATCATGCTCATCCTCATCAGAGGGCTTTTTGCGCTGAGCGTGAACGGTGGGGGCGATGTCATCGGCGGTCTCGCTTATTGCGCCGAGTGCCGAAATATATTCGCTGTCTTCCATGCTCTTGAGGCCCATATAGCGGACTATCATTTCATCGCCGCCGATGGGAAGGAATCTCTGGAGCAGGAGCTGACCGTCTTCAACGAAAGTAACGGATGACGAATCTGTGTCAACATTGACATACATATTGACGCCGTCGCCGCCGATGCTTCTGAGCACCTGGAACTGGGAGTTTCCGCTGAAGTCGAGAGCCTGAATAACGAGGCCGGTGTAATCCGCAAGGGCGATATAGCTCTCAATGATTACATTCGGAACCGCAATTACGAGGACTCTGCACTCTTCCTCGGTTCTCTCGAGCAGAATAGCATCGAGCGCGTATTTTGAAGTGTCGATCGGG
>JAEEGL017382388.1_pt1 | contig 18358 bp, 30 predicted proteins | sample 9134231 | NCBI WGS metagenome assembly JAEEGL01 (sample SAMN16246548, study PRJNA631951) | gut metagenome | biome: gut microbiome; feature: rumen; material: fiber-attached | host: Bos | place: Iran: Karaj | collected 2018-10 | reverse complement strand
GCTATTGGATCATCCGCGTGAAAGGCATCGACCCCGACAAGCGCGACCCCCACATGGCCGAGCGCATGGAGGCCGAGATACCGGCGTTTCTCTGGTATCTGAAGCACCGCACCATGTTCTACGCCGAGCGCACCCGCCTCTGGTTCGACAGCGACGACTACGCCACCGAGGCCCTGAAGAAGATCCAGGAGCGCACCGGCAACGTGCTCTGGCAAAATCTGTGCACCGTTATTCGGCAGCAGTTCGAGTTCCAGCTGAAGCCGCAGATCCGGTTAGACGTGAAGACCATCCAGGACCTGTTGGAGCTCAACAAGTGCAAATCGGTGGAGAGCCGCAAGATCCACTACATCCTGGAGGACCACAACTATAAGACACAAGGCGTCCGCGAGTTCTATTTCCGCAGGGGTTTCGACCCAGGCCTCGAAGACAAGGGCAAGGGCCGCGTCTACGAGTTCGACTACACCGACTTCTTCACGCCAGCGGAATGGGAAGAGCTCAACGCCAAACAACCTGAGAAAGAACAATTTTAATACAATACAATTATGTTTTTAGATGACGAATTAGAACAAATCTATGAAGAAGGCGGTTGTACAGTAGATAATTCTTTAAAACTGTTACAGTCTTGCATCAACCGTTTACCACAAAAAGAAGAGGTAAAAACAATGTCACCTTCCGTTTTCTTAACCAAACTAAAGCAAATAGATAACGCCTGGAGATTATTCTGCAAAAAACATCCAATGTATAACGAAAACGGTTGGCGTAATTGGATTTTAAGAAACGACACTCCAGACGGAAAGTTTAAGAAAGCACTAAATTGGTAGGAGCAGCTTCCGTATTAGGATCTTTTTTTCTTTCATACATTTTAGGTGCCCGCCATTCCAGCCGCCCGGTTAGGAATGGCGGTTTTTTTATCCAAGGCAGCGAAAACAACGCCAAGGCGAGGTTCCAGCGAAGGCCTTGCCTTTTTTTTGCCCGGGAGATATCTAAAAAAAATCAAAAACCTAAAAAAGGTGTTGTTTTTGTTGCATTTGTTGTTTTTTGCACCTAATCGTTTATTTTTCAATGGGATATGTTTTTATATATTTTGTTGTTTTCTGTTGTTTTTGTTGTATTGGTAGAAGAAAAAACAACACTAAACAACACAATGCAACACTTGTATTTCAGCGCATTACGCTGAATGTCAATTGTTTGCAACAAATGCAACGCAAACAACAACATTTCGTCATTTCGCTGCAACAGCAACACCCTTTTTCGTCCTCCGTTGCTTTACTTTGTCAAATACTTGATACTGTTAAATATTTGACAATGTAAAGTATTGAAAATTAACGAGTTAAGTGTTGATTTTTCAGAAAAAACAACTATTTTTGCAGTCGAAATAACACGGAAACAGTCCGAAAACAACTGCAAAACCAACGGAAATAGCTGGAAAACAATATAGAAACAAAACGAAAACCATGGCAAAACAAAGTAAAAACAAAGTGAAACTGAATGCGGAATATGAGCATTTAGGCTCTTTTTCAAAATCCGCACTGGCCGCAATACGTGAGCATTTTGATGTTCCGGAAGGTGCCAACAAGATAAGAGCTAATATGACAAACACACTAAAGCACAACGCAAAGCACTTTTCGCAGATTGAGAAATACCTTGAACAGCTTGTCCTTACGAAGGAAGGTTATGTGAAATACATAGTGGCAAATTTCAACCAGATAAGGCTTGGATCTCAACCAAAATCGCTTGTCCTTGTCGTGACCGACACGTCCACCAACCACATAGCGGCCATCCATCTCGTATTTGAGAAAAACGAGAACTTTTGGCTCGTAAAGTCAGTACGGATTGATAGAACTGAAGACATGGAAAGGAAAAAACTCATTTGGAGTAAGTAAAAAAAATGAGGGTTGCCAACACACCCTCAAAAGCCGCTTGCCCAGCTTCCCTGTTAGCCACGCCACACCCAAAAACGCAAGAGGTGAACGCCTTGGCACCAGGTTTTTCACTGCAAAACTACAAAAACAATTCCAAACAACAATAAAAACAACCGAAAATTTTTCAAAATCATGGAAAACACCGAAAAACAAAAGACCGAAACCACGAAATTCGACGGCATTTCGGCACAAATCAACCTCTCTCCAGGAAGCGAAACCCACCGCCGCTTCGCCCAGATGATGCGTGAAGCCGGTGCCGCCACGTCACGCTCGTTCGTCGAGACGCTGATGGACGCCTACCAGAACCCGCCCGAGGATTCCGACAGCGCGGAAACCATCGATAGGCTGGTGAATAAGATCGACGACCTCAAGGGCGAAATCGCCGCCTACGAGGCTACCCAGCGAAACAACGAGGCCGAGATCGATGACCTGAAGATGCAGCTGGCCACTGCCCGCAACGAGGCCAACGACAACGCCGCCAAGGCCCAGCAGATCCAGATCGCCACCGACGGCGCCATCATCGTGAAGCCCAACCCCGTGAGCGCCTACTTCCTCAACGAAATGGCCGAACGCGAAAAGACCACACCGGCGAAGATCCTGGAACGCCTCTTCATCGACGACCTGCAGAACCCGCGTGCAAACAACCTTCCCTACACCGTCAGCAGCTCACGGATCCGCGAAGTGATGGAGGAACTTAAACCGCAACAGCAATGAGCAACGAATCCAAACTGAAAGCAGCCGGCCTACGCATGGCACTGAAGTTGCTGCCGCCCGACCTCATCGACCAGGCGCCCGCCGTACTCGAGAAATACCTGCTCAATGAGCTGGCCGACATCGAGCCCATGACCGGAGAAAGTGGCAGCTGCTTCCTCCTGGCGCCCGACAACACCACTGGCGCAATGCGCCTGATGACCGTAACCCTCGACGAGGAAAGCCGCGTCAAACGTATCATTAAAACCACATCCCTGAGCGATCTGTTTCGGCAGATGCTCGAAAGCCTAAAAGAACTGTAACCATGGACGCAAACAAGATTTTCGGATCAACCGACAACAACAATTTCGTCAGCTTAGACGAGATCGAGAGCGCCTTCAAGACGCCCACCCAGCGCCAGGACTACTACGAGCCAAAACCGAACCCGTCCCCATCCGACGACGACCTTGGCCGCCTGGCCGATCCTGACGGCATGGCCTTCGTGGATCCTGAGCCTATCCCGGTGGAAGCCGATCCCGTCGTCGACCACGACCACGCCATGCGCACTGGCGAACGTATCGCCCGCCTCATCGACACCGGCATCGACTTCGCACTGACGAACTTCGTGGCAAAGAACGGCGATTCGTACCACGCCGACGAGCGCGACCTTCAGGACATCGCAGAAGCCTGGGGAGAGGTCAGCGAAGAGCACAACTGGAACATCGGACCAGAGTGGACGTTGGCCATCCTCTACATCATGGTTTACGGTCCGCTGGTGAAACAGGCCTTCACCGACCGCCGCATGGCCATGATCGAGGAAAGACAGAAAGCCATGCAGGCGCAAATCGACATGATCAAGATGCAGCAGGCCGCACAGGCACAACCGGCACCGCAACCGCAACCTGAAAAAACCGCCACAAATGGAAACGATGCTTCAGCAGATACCAAGCCCAACCCCTTCACCTACAAGCCAGCCTAAAAAGGAACGCGAGGTGTTTAAGATGGTCTTCGTGGGCAAGCCGGGAACGGGCAAGACCACGCAGATCCGCAAGCTCGTGCGCCGTGCCCTGGAGGCCAAGCGTCGGGTGCTTGTCGTGACCCCGCACGAAAACGAGTGGGAGGATCTTCCGCCCGTGCATCCCAACTACCCGCAGCGCATCGCCACATACGTGGGAGGGCGCCGCATCGTGGTGCGCGAGCTGGAAGAGTTCCGCCACGTGTGCGAGCAGTTCAAGCACGGCCTCCTGGTGTGCGACGACTGTAGGGCATACATTCCCGACGCGCCCGACCCGACAGTGCGGACCATGCTGCTCTCGTGCCGCCAGGACGACCGCGACCTTATCGCCGTGGGACACGGATTCACGACGGTGCCGCCGCTGTTTTTCACCTACGCCACGCACTTCGCAGTGTTTGCTACCACCGATGCCGTCAAGCGCCGAAAGAACTGCGTGATCAACTATCCGGCCTTGGAGGCCACCGTCTCTCTTGTCAACAGCGAAGCAATAAACCAACCTCATTTCTTTAAGATCATCAAAAATGAATGAATACAAATCCATGACGCTTGCCCAGTTGGCCGATCTTTGCGGGGTGACGCCCGACACCATGCGCCGGTGGATCCGCGCCGAGCTTCCAGAGTTGGCCAACAGGCGCCGGGGCCTCTTCAAGCCCAAGGAGGTGAAGGTCGTTGTCGAGAACTTCCTGTAATGAAAGGGCGAATAAAACACCCGTCCTATAGGCCCTTTTATACGCCTTTTGCCCGGTACCCGCACGGTAACGGGCTTTTCTTTTGCCTTTCCATTATGCCGCATAATGCTTGATAATCCGCGATAATACAGCATAATGCTTGATAATGCAGAGAGGCCATTGACGGCCACACTAACTTTGCAGCCTGATTTCAAATTTACTGAACCAAAAACCAAAATTTCTGAACCATGTTAGACAAGATCGCAAAATCAAACAAGATCATGGCCCTCGTGAGCATCGCCACGCTGGTCATCGTAGCCTTCGTCCTGGTCTACAAGCCCTGGAAGGCCAAGCAAGAAACCGCTGAATAAGGAGGACGAGCCATGAAAAAGAGAACCATCATTATCCTCGTCATCGTGGCTTTGGTCGTCTTCCTGATCTGGAAGAAACGCCAATCGGAAAAGGCCCTCGCGGGTGTGACATCCGAGGCGGGCAACGGCCTCAACAAGCACGACGTCAACGACGTCATCAAGGCCGCCGGTCTCACCGGATCGAACGCCGCCCTGGTGGCCAAGGAGGTCAAGTACCTGAACTCCACAACCGACTGGCGCAACAAAATCGAGAGCAAAGCCGCCGAGAAGGGCCGCACCTACGAACAGCAGGTAGTCATCGAGGCGCTCTACGCATTCCATTACAAAATGGCCGATGCCGACTGGAAGATCAACAAGAGCCAATTCGAGGCCTACTGGCACGCCATCGACGCCATGTAATCCACAATTCACCGAAAACAAATGAAACATTAACTAAAAACCAGAAAAACCATGCAGAATACTCTGAAAGAAGCCCTCAGGGCTCAAGCAACATTCGATTTCGTTGGCGACAACTCCAACGACAAAAAGTTGTGCCTCCTTCCTGGCATCTACAACACCATGAAGCAAACCACCGACGGCACAACCAAGGAAACCATCATCACCTTCTCCAGTCCGACCAACCTGAACAATGCCGGTTATGCCTGCGACCAGGTTGCCGACGACTACAACTCTGGTGATGCCGGCCAATACGTCCACGTGACGGGTGTGGGCCGTGTCAAGTACCGCGACTTCCTCGACGCCGTGCAGCGTGTTGGTATGCGCGTGTCGCAGATCATCATCCAAAACAAGGTGAGCAGCCAGGCCATTTTCGACCAACAGATCGAGATCGCCAAGACCGTCCTCGGCGCCAAGGGTGGCATGGACTTCATCACCCTGCAACAGTATGTGAACGTGAACGCCTACGACCGTTCCAAGATCACCATCGACCTGAGCGACGAAACCCTCGACCTGACGCCTGAGGTGTTCATGGCCATCAACGTGCCGGCCCAGTCGCACTTCTCCATGCAGTTCGTGTTTGAGGCCAGCACTGCCTATTGATCCGAAACATTTAGGATTCTTTTTCATAGTGAATGTGAAACGGCGAGCGGGTGCAAGACTCGCCCGCCGTTTTCGCTAAAACGACCAAACCAAAAACCAAGAAACCATGAACGACATCTTCAATCCCGCACCCACCGCTCCCGTGGCCACGCACAGCGACGCATTCAATTTGCCTCGCTTCAGCAACTACGACGGAGAGGAATCCGCTCAAACCGGATCGCTAGGACAGAATACCTCGGGTTCAGGCGTTTTCAACTGGGGATATGTGGGCGACTGGCTCAATTCAGCCGCCAACCTCGTCACCGGCGTCTGGGGCACGAGTGACAAATATATGGCCAACGCCTACCAAACCATGTACAACCAGGAGCGCAAGACCGCCAACCTGCTCATCGGCATCGTGGTCGCCTTCGTGCTACTGGCCTTCGCATTCCTCATCATCAAAAAGAAGTAAACAATGAACAGACCAGCTTATTCCGGCGCCTATTCGCAGCGCCGCTTCAGTAACTATACCGCCGACAATGCACCTGCAGGCGAATCAGGACAAACGAGATTCAACCTGAGCGTCACCAGTGGCAATCCCACCATGGGCGAAGTCGGCCTTTTGAAACTCACGGAAGAGTCGCCTCTTTCGTCAAGTTCGGCAGCGCAACAGCCTGGTGCCGCAGACCGCGGGGGATATGCAGCCGGCAACGCTTTCAGAGCAACTGCCAAGGCCTTGGATGGCTTCCGCTTCGTGCAATGGGAAACCAACATCGACGGCGTGGGCAACACCAGCCGCAATCCGCTTGAGTTCAAGCTGACCAAGGACACATGGCTCGTCGCCCGCTTCGAGAAGATCCAGGGCGCATCGCAGCAAACCCGCACCGCCAACATCGGTTGGAACGGCAAGATGGGTCGTGTGTCCGGCAACGGACTCGTTCTCTCCGACGAGGGCCGCGCCAACAGTGGCGTCATCAGCGCTACGCAGGGCAGCTCTGTCACCCTGACGGCTTCCCCGTTGGACGGCTACCACTTCGTTAAGTGGGTCGGTGCACCTGTCGACGGCAAGACCTCGGCAAAGATCACCTTCGCCATGAATGGCAACTACAACATCACGGCTGAGTTTGCCGCCAACGATCCCAATCCGGGCTCGGGCAACGGCAACGTCATCGGTGGTGGTGGCGGTGGTGGCATCGGTACCAGCGACACTCCGGCGACTGTCACTCCCACGACTGTCAAGAAACAGGAATCGGGCGTGATGGCCTTCGTGAAGAAGTGGTGGTGGGCTATCCTCATCGTGGCCTACATCGTCTACAAGGAAGGAGGCTCGAAATGATCACCCAATCCGGATGCTTCGGCAATCACTATGATCCGCCCATCGACGACCTCGAAGAGGCCCGCAAGGCGGTTGCCGACATCATCGTCAGCGACACGGTGGAGAATCCTGCGCCTTGTGTGCAGGATCCTTCCGCCTCCCTGGCTGCCGCACAGGTGATCGGCCTGACGGTGCGCCGCGTGCGCCTGCTCACTTGGGCAGTGGTGGCCATCGCAGTCTATCTCGTATTGAAGGAAGTTAAGTGACAACTAAACACGTAAGACCATGAGTAAGATATTGACCGGATATAACCTTGATTTCATCGCTACCCATATCCAAGAGATTGACAAGTACAACCGTGGCATCTACTTTTGCTTCGACACAAAAGACAATGGAACGGAGGGATTCAGGATCTTGAACGCAGTCTTGCCAGTCACCACTTCCGGCTATGGAATCGACAAGCGTGATTTCACACTGAAATTCGGAAGCGTCGACAAGCGTGATGAGATCTACACAGAGCTCAGCAAGGAAGTGAACGACTATCGCCAGTCTCATCCAGAGGCTACCGATCCGTATTACAATAACCCCGTCAATCCGGTAGCCGGAGGAAACTCGGGGAACGGAAATGCCGTTAAGAAATCGACCAACTGGACCACCTATCTGATCATCGGGGCCGCTGTCGTGGCCGTCATCATGCTGTTATGGGACCGCAAGAAGAAAAAATAAGGATCGCCGACCGTGAGGATCTGGGACCGGTGCTCGCCCGCGCCGACCACGAGCTCAACGTCATCGAAGTGAACAAAGCAGCCTTCTACAAGCTGCCGCCAATGATGCAGGAGTTCGTGTTGTGTCACGAAGTGTGTCATCTGAAGCACAACGAGTGGGACGAGGCCAGGACCAACGAGCTTGCCTCCCGGCTCTTCATGGAACGCGCCAAAAGCGATGCCGACCGCGAAGCCAGGCAACAGTTCCTGTCGTACCTCGACGGACGCGACATGAGCAACTTCGACATTGCGGCCATCCTGGCCATTGCAGGAGGCGCTTGGACGCTCGGTTCCACCATCTACGGCACCATCAAGCAGCGCAACGCCGGCTGGTACAGCTGGGACACCGCCACGCAACGCGCCAACCTCAACGTGATGCTGAAGCAGGCCTTCGAGCAGTGCCGACGCAGCGCTTCGCGGAGTGCCGCCGATTTCCTGTGGGAACAGCTCAGGCAATACGACTTCAAGGACGGCTCGCTCGACGAGTTCCTTGCCCGTTCGGATAACGCCTGGGTGAAGACAGTGATCGCCAAGTACGAGACCGCCTACGGACACAAACTGGAGGCAGTCACCGGCATCGACATCACCGCCTTCCCGTTGGCCATGGTTGCCATCGGAGCCCTGGTCGGATTCGTCATCTACAGAATCATCAAAAACGCACAGAAATGAGTAAAAATGTAACAGGAAAATTCAAGTCGTCCGTGGAATGGCTCAGCAAACCGGCCAATGCAATCACCGTTGCCGTGCTGCTTGTTGTCGTTATCGCGGTCGTCATGTTTGTGAGCAAAAAGATCAAGTCGGCCATACTGTCGGCACGAGAAAAGGCCAACGCACCTCAGGTGAATCCGTCCAACTTGACACCCGGTCTCAACTTCACCGAGCTGGCACGCAGGCTATGGGACGCCACTGTGGCCTATCATTCGCTCGGCAGCGCATCCATTTTGTTGGGCAACATGCCCACAGGAACGAACGAGGAAGAAGTGTATGCCATCCTTGGAACGTTGCGTACGAACGACGACTATCTCACTCTCAAACAGGCCTGGCGAAGCTACTACGACCAGCAGAGCGGCTTCACGACGTGGGTGACCAATGCAGTGAGCACTTTGCCTGGAATGCTTAACGACGAGCTTAACAGCAGAGAGCTGGCCCGTTGCCGCGCCATATTGGAGACCAATGGCATTACACCAGATTTCTAACCATTAAAACCATAAACCAATGAAACCGAAAACCAAGAAAATCCTCATCATCGCCATGGCAGTGGCCATTGTGGCCGTCATCGCGTGGCTTGTGTTCCGCAAACGCAGCAACAGTGCCTCCGGCATTATCTCGAAGCTCGACGCCTCCAAGGACCTGAAAGACGCCCTGTCGTCGATGGTCGACTATATCGGCAACACGTGGGACGACGCCCACAAGCAGCTCATCGCCCAAAAGGCGGCTGCCAACAATCGCACGTTGGCCAAACAGACTGTGCTCGAGGCCGCCTATGCGCTCTATGACGCCAAGCAGATCGATGCCGCCACCTATCAAGGCCTCCTCAACCAGATTCTCGCAATCAATTAAACCAGGAACGCCATGAACGAGCAAGTCATCCAACTTTTGGAAAACTACAAGAACGGCGTGCCGGTGAAGATCGAGCGCACTTCTATCGTGCTCCTGAGCGTGGCAGCACTTATCGTGGTCGCCCTCAGCGCCATCATCGTCAAAACCATCAAAAACCTGTAAGCCATGACCAAGAAAAGAACCAAACCGGCGAAGGCATCGGCCATCACTAAGAAGGCACAGTCCATCTATGCCGACCAAAAGGAAACCTACCAGAAGATGTTGAAGACCAAAGTGCGCCAGGGTAAGAAAGTGACCACGGCGGCCAAGGAGGCATCGAAGACCTACAAGGAAATGTATGGCGCCACGCCCACGGCCCGCTGGAAGCGTGCCTTGCGCGAGGCCAAGCACTCGTAAGCCATGGATAAATCAACCAAAAATACGCTGATCATATCGGGGTCGGTGGTGGCCGCTGCGGGCATCGCCGCCCTGGTGTGGTGGCTCACGCGCCGCCGCCGCGAAAACGTCATCCTCGGACTGCCTTCCTCGGGTGGCAACTTGGTGACAGGCGCCGTGCAAACAGTAATCGACAAAACCAAGGAAATCATGGGAATGCAGTATTTCACCATAAACGAGTTGTGTCGCAGTGCAACCGCCGCGGCCCACAACATCGACAATACGCCGACGCCAGAGATCCGTGCGAAGCTCGAAGCCCTCGTGGTCAACTGCCTGGATCCCATCCGCCGACTCTACGGCAAGGCTATCATCGTCAGCAGCGGTTATAGAAGCCCTGCCCTCAATGAATATCTCCGCACACACGGCAGCGGTGCAGTGCAAGGATCGCAACACACTTTGGGCGAGGCTGCCGACATCGTGCCGGCATCCGGAGGATCGCTCCGCGGCATCTTCGACGCCGCCATGCGACACGGCAACTTCGACCAGGTGATTATCGAAATCAAGGGCGGCAACAAGTGGATCCATATCTCGTATGGTCCGCGTATGCGCCACAAGATCTATTACTACAAGTTCGACGGAACTGGTTATCATGACATCACGACAACCTGGACGACCAAAATCAATTCACTGCTATGACAACCTACGAATGGATAACGACGTTCATGGTGCCGGTCACCGGAGTGATATCCTGGCTGGCAGGTGCCCGTATGCGTCGAAACGAGAACCTCAAATCGTTGCAGACCACCATCGACCTTTTGGTGGAGAAAAACAAGGAACTATACGAAGAGATCTTGCGCTTGCGCCAGGAGAACGACACCTTGCGCGACGAAGGCGTCAAGCGCGACAACGAGATTAGCGAACTGAAACGACAAATCGCAAAACTGACCAAGCAATGAAAAAACTGTTCAAATATTGGTGGCTGCTCCTGTTGATCGCAGGATATTGGATCGTAAAGAGAGCGAAACGAGCACCCAATAACACGGAAACCGTCCTCGATCCCACACCAGAGCAAGGCCCCGTTCTACCCGAAACGGAAAACCCGTTCCAGGGTGGAGCTTGCATATATGGATCACCGACTTAATTTGTTAAAATCAATAAAAACTGAAATACCATGGCAACAAAGAAACTGAAATATGTACTTTATCGCAACAAGGCCAATTCCACCTCTGGAAAGATCGTGGACTCGGGCACGACCGCGAAGCCGGCCACTCGCCAACAACTCGTCGCCGAAATGAACGAGACCTACTGCAACGCCAAACACCCGCTCAAATACGACGGGCGCTGCGGCCTCTACACGATCTATCGCACCAGCGCCGACTCGACCGGACGCTATTATGTGCTCCATATTGAAAGATAACCATAAAAACCGAAATATCATGACAACAACGAAGAAAAAGACAACGAAAAAGAGTGAAAAACGATTCTTGAGCGGCAAGGAATACGATGGCATCGTTAATTCCTTCTACACTCTCCGCCGCAAGATCTACAAGCTGGCCACTAGCGGAAAACTGTATCCGGACGTCGAAAAAACGCTGATGGGTTGCGTCCGTAAGATCGACAAGGCCAAAATGGATACCAACTGGGCCAGAGCAACAAACTACATTCGTCCGTAAATGAAAACGAGCACCAAAATAATCCTACTGGCCATTGTCGCCTATCTTGTGCTGAAGAAGCGACAGGAGAAGCCGGTGAGCGCCGTCGCCATGCCGGCCAATGGCGCCTCTGCCGCTCCACAGGCATCGCCTCAACAGCAGCCGACCGCGCCCGCCGTGACAGAATATGCCGGCGGCAGCGTGATCACCTACAACGGACAGACCTACTACACCGGAGGTCCCATCGGCAAGACTGTCTATGACGACATGGCCGCCGAACGCGCCAAGTACAACTCGTGCCCGACGCACGGCACATCGACCATGCGCCATATCCATGAATACAAGCAAGGCCACGTCCAGGACTACTACCAATGCACCGTTTGTGGGCACAAAAACATCGTCTACGTGAAATGAAACGCCTCCTCTCCATACTCTTCCTCGTCCTGATCCTCACGGGCTGTTCGGCACAGAAGCGTGCCGAAAGGCACATGCGCAAGGCGGTGGCACTGTGCCCCGAGCTGGTGCAGTTGAAAGCGCACCCGATCGACACGGTGCTCACCGTCCCCGGCTTTGCCGACGTGACCACTGTGCCCATGGAGGCCGTCTTGCAGTACGACACCATCTATGCGGCCACAGATCATGGAACCGTCGTGGTTAGCCTGAGCCAGTCCGATAGCTCGCTGCGCGTCGGTTTCGTGGCCGTTCCGCAACGAATCCGCTACCTCGACACAGTGCAGCTGCAGCAGGTAGTCGTCGAAGAAAAGCCTAAGACCGCCTCGAACCGTGGACTGTGGGAGGGCGTCGCCGTCCTGTTGCTCGGTTTCGTGATAGGCGCCTGGGTCATCATTTATCTTTTTCGTACCAATCCACAAAAACCATAAAACCATGCTGAAACTCAAATCACCCATCGCAAAGCTCAAGCAGAACGAACAAACCATGGCAGCCGCCAAGAAAACCCCTAAAGGCCGTCGCAAGACCCGCAAAACGAGAAAGGGAAGCTGCAAATGAAACAGAAAATCAATGACACCAATGCAAGCGTAAGCGTCGGCGGTCGTCTTCGTGACTACTGGGACGAACGTGGCGTAAAGCAACACAGGTCGTCGTTCGTCCAATTTGATGACGACGTAGACCTCAAGGCGTTGATCCAGGAATACAAACTCCACGGCTTCGAGTTTGGGCGTTACGTCAACAACGAGGACCGCTACGACTTCGTGTTGGCCACCAAGGATTCCCTCAGGGACCTGTCGTGGATGCTGAAAACCGACAACCTGGGCGTCAACTACAAGATCGGAATCGCTTTCGGTGCCCGTGGCCGCGGAGGCAACGTCCTGGCACACTACGAGCCGATGCTTAACATGATCAACCTGACCAAGAACAAAGGCGGGCACAGCATGGCCCACGAATACGGCCACGCCCTCGACTACAACGTAGGAATGCTGATCGACCAAAACAAGAACCACGCCGCCCTGTCGGCAGGCCGCAGCATGGCCAAGTTCCCAGAGGACAACACCGGCGGCACGTGCCGCCTGCTCATGCGCAAACTGATCCGCGAGATCAAGATGACCGACAGTTTCAAGCGCCTCGCTAAGGCCAGCGACTATTGGCACTACAACACAGAGGTGTTTGCCCGCTATTTCGAGCAATGGTGCTGCTACACCTTGCGAAAGGCGCATCAAAGCAACGGTTTCCTTGCAAAATCGTGGACCGAATACACCACCAAACCGCAGTACCTCACCGAGGCCGACTTCAAGAAAGTGCTGCCCACCGGCGACAAGCTGATGAAGAATATAGGTCTGGTGCTCAGCGGAAAGAAGACCGAGGCCTTCATGGATCTGGAAGTGGTGAACCCGGAGAAGGTGAAGGAAGCGAAGCCGGCAAAGAAGGCCGCTGCGAAAGCCGCACCGAAGAAAGGCGAAGCCGCGAAATCAGCAAGCAAACAGAAAAAGCAAACCAAATAAAACCATACAACCATGAATTTCATCAATAACGCAGAAATGGCCGGCCTTGTGAGCGAAGGCTTCGCCAAGCAAATAATTACCAGTTCCACGAGCAACGGAACCACGACGACGACGATCTACGGCGGCAAGGCCCCCGTGCCGTCGACCGACCCGGCCACCGACGACCTCGAAACGTGGAAGATCATGCGCACCGTCATCGTCGACGACGGAACCTCAACCAATATCACCATCGCCTGGGCAACGGGCTCCTGGACCAACCGCGAAAGTTTAACCTATAAATACCTTTAAGTCATGGGAATACCAAAATACGAACTCAACAAGCGACCCTTGCAAGTGGCCGCCGACCAAGAATTTGACCCCAATTCTACCAACGCAGCGAGCGGCGCGGCCGTTGCACAAGCCATGAGCGCATTGGCTCCTTCCTATAACAGTGCTGTTGCCTATTATCCTGGCGACCTCGTGATGCGCGACGGAAAAATCTGGCGTGCAAACAAATTCATCGCCTCGGGAACCTCGTGGGCGGCAGCAGACTGGGACGAAGTGGATCTTAACGCCCTGGTGAATACCGCATCGGTGCTTGATATGATGATCCCTGAACCAGGAGTTTACAGCGAACAGCTCTTCATGAGCGCCGCTGGTATTACACCAGCCGATTTCATGGCAGTAACACGAGGCACTTACAAATGGATTAGAAGATACTACCCGGGAGAAGGCAGAGGAAGTTCCATTATGCCAGTCATATCAAACGAAAATGGAACTATTGAAACGTTTTCAATCACGATTATCGGACCGGATTACACCTGGACGATCGTCAAGAGTCTTTCCAGCGGACTGGTGCAATACACTGTCAGTCGCCAATCATCCGAAGTCTCACTTGCAGAAAACATCACTTATTCTGCGCTCGTTGCGTTGAGAAACGGCGGAAACCTGGTGCCCGGAAAGTGGTACCGGATCACAGACTACCGATGCAGCACGCAACAGGCGAGAACGATGGCAGAAGGCAATGCATACGACATCCTCGTTCGGGCGGACGACGAAAGCCACCTCAACGAGAACGCATTCGCGGCACACCATGAAGGTGACACCTACTTCCAGAACTGCAAGCTGGAAAACTGGTTGTTGAAATACTGTCTCGACAACGACACCGACCGCTTCGCCTGGGCCGACGACCAGGAGGGCCGTGGCGTGGTCTACTACATGAAGGACGAGTGGGACAACGAGTGTCCCTACGACTTCAAGAACATCAAATTCCAAAGGTGGGCAGTCACGGCAGACCAGGATCACCCCTATCTTGTTGTTGACAACGCCGACAACAACTATGGATACTACTACGGTGCCAAAGACTTACAAGACAACAACGTTTTGAGTAAAGCAACCTATGGAGAAGACACCGGATATTTCTACACCTTCGCACTGAAAGATCTGGAAAGTGGCGAGTGGTTCGATTATACAGTCGTCGCATACCTCGGATTGAAGAACGACGAAGGAAACGAAATAGCCTGCTACGACAACCACTTGACCGAAGCCACGGATGAGTACGCTTCTGGAAAGGGTGAAATGGCGAAGATGCTGAACAACATCGTGTTTTTCAACTGCTACGGAGATTTGTCCGACACCTCGTATGCCGATGATTACTCGTATTGCAACAACAATCGCTTCCTCGGCAACTGCCAATCGAACACATTCGGGAACAGTTGCAACTATAACTCGTTCGGGAACAATTTCTATCAGAACTCGTTCGGGAACAATTGCGGAGGCAATACATTCGGGAACGACTGTGTGCGAAACTCATTCGGGAACGAGTGTTCCTATAATTCGTTCGGGAACGGTTGCGGAAGCAATACATTCGGGAACAATTTCTATCAGAACACATTCGGGAACGGTTGCCAAAACAATTCGTTCGGGAACGGTTGTACTTACAACACATTCGGGAACAATTGCGGAGGCAATACATTCGGGAACAGTTTCCAAAACAATACATTCGGGAACGATTGCGGAAGCAATTCGTTCGGGAACTACTGCAGCTGGAACTCGTTCGGGAACTACTGCCAATCGAACACATTCGGGAACAATTGCAGTCGAAACTCGTTCGGGAACTACTTTCAGTATAACTCGTTCGGGAACTACTGTCAAAACATCACTGTCTTTGACGGCGTTATATATTGCAGCGTAACTGGTGGAAGCCAAAGCGCTCCCATTAAGAACGCGCAGATCCTCAACGGAACGGCAGGTACTTCACAAAACATGCTGACCATCAACTTTGACGCGAACAAGTCGTACACGCAAATTGCGGCCAAGAACACCCCGGGTAATCTGGTGATTTTTAACCCCGCCGATATGGTCTAAACCTGCCGCTTTTTGCACTCACATTTGCCTATTCTTGCCCAAATAACGCAAGAATAGGCAAATAATTTGTTGATTATTATGTTTTGAAACATCGCGCAACACTCTATAATGCAGAGTGTTGTGCGATTGTTTTTACCATATTATCGACTAATTGTTCCCGAATTATTCTTCATGTCCCAAATTCCTTGCGAGGAAAATTTTTGATTGGCACAAAAAAGTGCATACCTCCACCGAATGGCCGGAAACCGACCATTGAAGTATTTGCAATAAAATGGGTGTTACTTATGCACGCGAACCAACAGCCTGCAAAATGCCTTGGCGATCGACTTCACGATAGATCTGAGTTGTTTGCAGCTTCTGATGCCCAAGCAGCTTTGAGACGGCGGCGATGTCGACGCCTTTCTGACCGAGCAGTGTGGCGAAGGTGTGCCGCGAGGCATGGAATGTGAGCTTTGCGTCAACGCCTATCGACTCCAAAAGAGTGTGCAGCGTCTTGTTTACAGTAGCGTTGGCCCCCAGGCGCTTCGTCAGACGCCCAATGTCGCCACCGTATTTCTCCACGAGCCTAAGCATCTTCCCGTCGAAGAGCGTGGCCACAGGAATCTCAACGGTGAACTTGGTCTTTTTCATTGCGATCACAAGCCAACCGTCCTTGATATGGCTTTGCCTGAGCGCCGTGACGTCGGAAAAACGCAGTCCGGTATAGCACCCGACAAGGAAAGCGTCGCGCACCAGGTCCTCGTATCCTTTCAGACGCATTGATTCGAGCTGTCGTAGCTGCTCATTGGTGACGTATCCCTTTTTGCTTACCATCTGTTGGATCTTGAAACGCTCGAAAGGATTGACACTTATGATGTCCCTGTTTTTGGCCTCGTTGAGCACCGCGCGAAGCAAACGAAGCCGGCTGATCCTCGTGTTGTGTGCTATTCCACTGTCACGAAGCCATTTGTCATACGATACGACAAACTGATAGTCGATGTCGGTGACGAGGGTTCCAGGCTTGTAGCGTTCCAGGTTATTGAACAGCGTCTTGTAGTTTTGCTTGGTCAGGATATTACGTTCGCTTTGCGTCACGACCTCATTTCCGAAGTCGACGAGCTTGGCAGATGGCGACAAATGCGACCTGACCGCCTCCTTCAGGAGAGGAAGCGTTACGTCTACACCTTTTTTAATATAGTCGAGCTCTATTCCCTCAATATCCCTAATCATGGAAAACAGGGAAAAATTGAGCCCGTCGGCGTTTTTTGTGTTGACGACGCAGCCGTGGGCGAAATGCTCAGGCACGACGTATGTGTGGGTGGAAAAATAGATTTTCCGATGCTGCTGTTCGGCCTCGATCTGGATGAGGCCTTCGCCCCTTTGGTTCAAGCAACCGGCACGGTTGTAGACCAACTTGTAACGAGTCTTTTTGATCATGGTACATGAAATTAGATGGTTATTGAATAGGGCGCAAACCGGCACAATGCGGGCTGCGCCCGTTGATTGTGTCAGAATCGAGGTGCCTTCTTCGAGATAGTCTCCACTAATTTCGGATCGGCGTGGTTGGCATACCTGGTGGTGATGCTCAGGTCGTGGTGATCGGCGTGCTGAAGCACTGTCAGCGCGTCGATGCCCGACTTGAGCATTTCGTTTATGCCGGTGTCGCGCAGGCTGTAGAGCTGCATTTCTGCCGGGAGGTGTAGTTCCGTCCTCACGCGGTCCCAATCCTCGCGGAAGTTCTGGTAGCGGATATGCTTTGGACCAGGTGCGTATCGAGGGCCAAACAGGTATTCTTCGGGGCCATGGCCGTCGGTCATCACACGCAGCCTTTCCACCAGATCAGGCGTCAGCGTCGCAACACGGCTGTAGTGCGTCTTAGATATGTCTTCAGAAATACTGATATATCCATCGTCCAGATGCACATGGCCGACAGTGAGCCGCCATGCCTCCATCGGTCGGATCAACGAATCGAAGACCAGCTGGTACAAGGTCAACATGCCAGGATTGCGGTCCTTCAGGTAGTCGGTGATGCGCTGCCTGGCGTCGGGCGGGACAGGGATCCTCTTTTTCGGATCTTCGCGTTTTGCCTTAATCGTCGCAAACGGGTTTTCCTTCGCATAGCACTTTTCTACGCACCACGAAAAGAAAGCCCTCCCCTGCTTCAGTCGGTTATTGTAGGACCGCCCACGCAGGCCACCGGCAAACAGATCGTCCATGAATCGGACCGCCAGGAGCCGCCCAAAGGATCCAATCGGAAGATCCTTGCACTCCTTATCCACCCAGTCGGTAAAGACATTACGGAACGACTTATACGAGCGCATCGTGTCCGGACGAAGTTCCGACTCCTTTTCATTAATATAGGTGTCGGCCACCATGCGCACCGGCATGAGCATACGGACGTTGCGGCTCTCGCCAAACGGAGTCCATCCACCGGCAAGCTGCCCGTTGATCTGAATGCAGATCCGCGCTGCATGCTGTTTGAAGTCGGCCAGGCAAGCATACCTTTTCCGCAACACGTTCAGCTTTACGGCGTGCCGTTTGAGCTTCCCAGTAGCCGGGTCGATGGCGTGGTATTCAATGCTCCAGCCATGGGCATTGTGCTTGACTACGGCGGGAATGTAGTCAACAAAACCAAAGTTTTTTTCAGCAGGAAGATTTTCTTGATTCGATTTAGACATTTTTTTTTCTTTCCCCCGGCATCATCCAGGGGAAAGAAAAACGTCATG
>JAEEGL016961228.1_pt1 | contig 18358 bp, 9 predicted proteins | sample 9134231 | NCBI WGS metagenome assembly JAEEGL01 (sample SAMN16246548, study PRJNA631951) | gut metagenome | biome: gut microbiome; feature: rumen; material: fiber-attached | host: Bos | place: Iran: Karaj | collected 2018-10 | reverse complement strand
CTACGACTACAAGGGGAAGTATCTCCTGGAGCTGAGCGGCCGTTATGACGGAACTTCCCGTTTCCCTAAAGGCCAGCGCTATGGCTTCTTCCCTTCCGGTTCGATTGGATGGAGAGTCTCCGAAGAGGGGTTCTTCTCCCCGCTGAAGGGTTGGTGGAACGATCTCAAACTGCGCTTCTCCTACGGTAGCCTCGGCAACCAGCAGGTCGGATACTACGACTACATCCGTTCGGTTACCCTCGGAAAACAGAGCTACCTGTTCGGAGGCGACAAGTCAGGCACTGCCACATTCGGCAATCCCGTGGCATCCAACCTTACATGGGAAACCGTCCAGCAGAAGAACATCGGTGTGGATATGGCATTCCTGGATAACAAGATCACCTTTACCGGAGAGGCCTACATCCGAGACACCAAGAACATGCTGACCACCGGCAAGGCCCTGCCTTCCGTTTACGGAGCATCCGCCCCCAAGACCAACAACGCAGACCTCCAGACCAAAGGCTATGAGCTCGCGCTTACCTACAGGAACCACTTCAGTCTCCTTGGGAAGGCGTTCGAATACAGCATCACCGGCACGTTCAATGACTTCGTGGGTCGGATCACCAGGTTCGACAATCCTACCAGGAACCTTTCCACCTACTACGAGGGCATGCGTTACGGAGAGATATGGGGATACACTACCGACGGCTACTTCGCATCGGATGCGGAAGCGGCTTCATACTCCGTGGACCAGTCTCCAATCTGCACCATCATCTACTCTTCTACCGGTGGAGAGCTCGGACTCCGTGCCGGCGACCTGAAGTATGTCGATCTCGACGGTGATGGCGTGATAGGGCCTGGAGCGGAAACGGTCGATAACCCCGGAGACCGCAAGATCATAGGTAATTCCCAGCCCCGTTATCAATACGGACTCACTCTGGGATTCAACTGGAACGGAATCGATTTCTCCATGTTCATGCAGGGCGTAGGCCGTCAGGACTGGTATCCCAGCATCGATGCAAGGCAGTTCTGGGGCCCTTACGCGCGTCCATTCTCTTCCTGGATCCAGAAAGACTTCCTGGACAGGTGCTGGTCTGAAGACAATCCGAACGCCTACTTCCCGCGTCCCCGTGCATACATAGCCGGCGTGGGCACCAACAGGGCGCTCACCACGGTTAACGACCGCTATCTTCAGAACATCGGCTATTGCCGTCTGAAGAACCTCACCGTCGGTTACACCCTTCCGCATAAACTGACGAAGAAGATTGAAGTCGAATCTGTGCGTATCTACTTCTCAGGCGAGAATCTGGCTTATTATTCTCCAGGCTTCCATTGCGACTATATAGACCCTGAACAGGCTGCGAAAGTCGGGAAAAGGGCACCTATCTATCCCTGGCAGAAGACTTATATGTTCGGCGTTGATATTAACTTCTAAAGTACAGCAGACATGAAAGCTATAAAATATATACTCGCAATATTCGGTGCTTCGCTGTTACTTGCTTCTTGCGAAGATATGCTGGACCGCTTCCCTCAGGACAAGCTCTCTCCCGAGACCTTCCTATCCAGCGAAACGGAGATGCGTTCTTATACGAATGCATTATATCCTCTGCTCCCCAGCGGTTATTATGACGATGGACAGAGCGATGCCATCATCGGCCGCAACCTCAGCGATGAAATGAGGGGCGCGCGCACTATCGCCTCCGGCGAAAGCGGATGGTCCTGGACATATCTGCGCAGGATCAACACATTCTTTGAGTACGCAGATAACTGCAAGGACGAAAAGATCAGGAACGAATATACCGGTCTGGTGCGTTTCTTCCGCGCATTCTTCTATTTCGAAAAGGTGAAGATGTTCGGGGATGTGCCGTGGTACGATAAGACCGTAGGCTCCGATGATCCCGATCTCTACAAAGCCCGCGACAGCCGTGAATACGTGATGCAGAAGATGATCGAGGATATTGATTATGCAATTAACAATCTTCCTTCAGACCATCAGGATTACCGCATCACCAAGTGGGCCGCCCTGGCCTTCAAATCCCGTTTCTGCCTCTTTGAGGGCACTTTCCGCAAGTATCACGCTGGAGATGTCACTCTCCAGACCCTTCCCGCGGATGCGAAGCCCTACACCTGGTATCTGGAGCAGGCCGCCGATGCAGCCGACAAATTCATCGCTTCCAGCGGCTATTCACTCTATACCAAGGAAGGTACGGATGCCAGTTACATTGGCTTGTTCACAAAGTACAATGTGTCCGAAGGCACGAACAAGGAGGTTATCCTTGCCAGGGACTACGCCGTCGAATATAGCGTAACCCACTCGGCCAATTCGGATTATACAAGCGCGACCCTGGGCAAGAGGGGCATCACCCGCAAGATAATAGCAAGTTATCTTTGCAAGGATGGAACCCGCTTCACCGACAAGGCCGGCTGGGAGACCACCAAGTTCGTGGACGAGGTGAAGGACCGTGACCCCCGCCTCGCCCAGAGCATCCGCACTCCCGGTTACTGCCGTCTCGGCACCACCACGAGGATAGCCCCCAACCTGAATCATTCCGCTACCGGCTATGCTCCTATCAAGTATTTCATGGGTCCGGCCGATGATACTTATCAGCAGTCATACTGCGACCTGATCCTTTTCCGCGCCGCAGAGGTATATTTGAACTATGCCGAGGCAAAAGCGGAACTGGGCACCATCACCCAGGGAGACATCGACCGCTCCATCAAGCCTATCCGCGACAGGGTCGGCATGCCCAACCTCGTTCTTGCAACGGCAAATGCCAATCCTGATCCCTACCTGCTTGCTGCGGCAACGGGTTATCCGAAGGTTGCCACCACGAACAGCTCCAATGTGGGAGTTATCCTGGAAATCCGCCGCGAAAGGACGATAGAGCTGCTTGGAGAGGGTTTCCGTTATGACGACATCATCCGCTGGGCGGAAGGCCATGCTTTCGAGCAACCTCTGCTCGGCATGTATTTCCCCGGAGCGGGCAACTACGACCTGGATGAAGACGGCACTAACGACGTGACTCTGTACACCGGAGATTCCGCGCCGGCAGGCTCTGCCGCCAACACCTTCAAGATCGGCAGCGAGCTGATCCTCTCCGGCGGAGAGAGCGGATGCGTGGATACCCACAGGGATTCCCGTCCAGGATGGACCTGGGACGATGGCAAAGATTATTATTATCCTATCCCAGTCAAGGAGCGTTCTCTCACCGAGGGTGTGCTTACCCAGAACCCTGGCTGGAACGACGGCCTTTCATTTTAGAATATTAAACAACTAATAATCACAACGTTATGAAAAAATCAGTTTTATTGTTCGCAACTATGCTTCCCGTCCTTTTTGCGGTTTCCTGCAATAAGGAAAAGGGTGGTGAAGAATCATCCGATCCGGCCCAGCTGGGCATCGAGGTCAAGGACGCTCAAAACATCTATGAGGTCCCCAAGAATCAGGCTATGACTATCAGCCTGTCGGTAGTTGCAGATCCTACTTCTGCCGAAGCCTATACCGTTACCGTGGGCGCCAACCCCGGCCTCGTCGGCACATACAACGCTGTTCATGGGACTTCTTATGAGATGCTCCCTTCCAATGCCTACGCTTTCGCATCCACTTCGGTCATGCTGCCCCGCTACAGCGCCAAGTCCACCAGCATCGAGCTCAGGCTCAAGGGTGAAGGCTGCGAGATCGATAAGGTGTACCTGCTGCCTGTGGTTATTGACAGCGTGACCGGCGGCACCAATTTCAGCGCGCCTGAAGAAAAGGCTGCATATATCCTTTTCAAGATGCTCAAGCCTGAACAGACCGGTTCCGGAACGAAGGAAGATCCTTATGTCGTTCCCGACCTCGCGTCTTTCCTCAAGATCAACGACATGCTCAAGGAAGATCAGACCACCTACTTCAAACTGGGTGAAGATATTGATTTTGCCGGGGTGACATTCACGGATGAGGCCCCCTGGGTGCCTATCAATTCCGGAGAAGAGGAGCTTGCTTCTAAGAGGGGCCTTGTCCTGGACGGTGATGGACACACCATCAAGAACTTCAAGGCCGGCGGAGCTTTGATCGCCTACCTTGTCGGTGGAGTGCAGAATCTCACCATCGACGGCGCGGACATACTGTGTATCGAAAAGAACGTAGGTGGTGTCCTTGCGGGAGACGTCAAGAGTTCTACCATCAAGAATGTTACCATCAAGAATTCCAAGCTGGTCAACGATTATGCCCGCACGGGAATCCTTGCCAGCTGGCTCATCAGCGGAACTGTCGAGAATGTGGATGTCGTGGATTGCGAAGCGGAAGGCACCCAGCAGGTCGGTGGCTTGATCGGCCGAATCGACGAGGGTGAGGTGCTCAACTGCAGCGCATCTGCCAAGGTGACCAGCAGCATGTACTACTGCGGAGGCCTTGTCGGATATGTGTATGTTTCTTCTACCATCAAGAACAGCCATGCCACAGGAGATGTTATCCACACAGCCGGCAACTATACCCGCGGCGGCGGCCTGGTAGGCCAGATTGCCGGTGATACTACAATCGAGAACTGCTATGCAACGGGCTCTGTCACAGGAACCGGACACTATGCCGGCGGCCTGGTAGGCGTGGTTCATTCCAGAAAAGTTGAGGATGTGATTGTCCCCCAGACTGTGACTATTTCCAAGTGCTATGCAACCGGAAACCTCAACCTGCCTACCACCAACAACTTTGCTCATGTAGGAGGTCTTGTCGGTACAGTCATGGATCAGGTAACCCTCAGTATAAACGACTGCTATGCAACCGGCGATATCGTTGCCCGTCGTTACAGCAGCGGATTTGTCGGCACAGTCTCTACAGCCGATGCCAAGCTTACGGTCACCAATGGTTACACCACATCGAACATCAACGGAATCAACTTCCTGGAGCGCTGCGGCGTTGCCTTAGGTAACAATTCCGCTGGGGGCGCAACCGTGATTTATAAGGGGTTCGTGGCATGGAACGCTACAACCGATGCGGATCACAACAGGTTCTGCTATCCGGAAGAAAACAATATAACCACCGAGGGCAACTACTTTGGCCACGAGGGCACTGTCTCTGCACAGGCTGCCAAGTTGGGTTGGGACACCTCGATATGGGATCTCAGCAAAGATCTTCCTACGTTGAAGTAAGGTAACGTCTTATATGAACAGATTGATGTTAAAGCTTTTTTTACTTCCTGTTTTTGCCATTGCCGCGCAAGCTTGTGGCGGCAATGGCACAGAAAGTAACGACAACGTGCCGGAGCCGTACATCGAGAGTATTACCACAGAATATGACGGCAAGGCAGTCGCCGAGATGCCTGTAACCTTGAACGGCCTGAACTTCAGTCCCGAAGCTTCGGAAAACAAGGTGCTTTATGGCATTGGCCTCGATGCCGTTGCAATTCCGGTGTCCGAGTCGTCCGAGAACCACGTTGTGTTCAAGGCCCCTACCTTGACGGCAACCCAGATCAAGATCCGGGTGTCTGTCAAGGGAAAGGAATCGAATTCCGTTGTTCTTGAGTACACTACGCTTCCTGAACCTCCGGAAGAGGAGGAACCGTGGTCCGATGTTCCGACGCTTGATTTTGCCAAGCTCGGAGGCACTACCAAGACAATTGTCGAAGGCGTGGAATGGACCACTTTCCACGGCAAGTGGGAAGGCCAGATACGCAATATCAACATTGTCCGTACAACGCTCAATGAACACAACAAGCTTGGTATCTACTTCAGTTACTACGATAGCACATACCCTGAGGGATTCCCTGAAGTAAAGGAGGGAGAAGACCCCCGCGATCTGGACAAGAAGTGCATCTATCTTGATGCCCTTGTCGGCACCAACGGCCCCATGGCCTGCTGCCACTTCGTACGTGTTGACGGTGAGATCAGGCGCGTCGCCAAGGAGACGGACAATTACTTTACAGCCAACTGCGCGTTCACGATTGACGACGGAGTTGTAGATATTGTAAAGGTTAAAGACAACTATGCCGCCGCCAGACTTACCAACAAGACTGTCGGCTGCGCAGGACCGTTGCTGGTTTGGGAAGGAAAGATTCAGGAGTATCCCGAAGACAACACTGCGGATTTCCTGAAGACCACTCATCCCCGCACCGCATTCGGTATCTCAAAGGATGGAAAGACCGTGGTGCAGGTAGCCGTTGACGGGCGCTGGACCCAGAGTTCTTCAGAAGAAAGGGCTATCGGCATGCCCACTCCGCTTCTTTCTAAACTCATGAAAGGCCTCGGCTGCTACAAAGCCATGAATTTCGATGGCGGCGGCGGAACCGCAATGTGGGTTTATGGTGAGGGCAATGCCCGCAACATCGTAAACCGCGTATGCGAGAACCGCTGGGATTGGAACGGCACCAAACTGCGTGCTACCGGCAATGCGGTGTATATCAAGAGTGATTTGAAGAAATAAATGAAAAGAAACGTTTTATTGTTCTCAACCCTGCTTCCTGTTCTTTTTGCGATTTCCTGCAATAAAGAAAATGTGGAGGAGGAGGATGCTGAGCCTTCCTATCTGGGCATAGAGATCAAAGATGCCAAAGGCATCTACGAAGTCCTCAGAAATGAGTCCGCGACTCTTAACCTGGCGGTAGTTGCGGACCCATCTTCTGCGGGGACTTACACTATTGCCATTGGCGTCAACCCCGGCCTTGTAAGATATTATAACACTACACACAAGACGGCTTATGAATTGCTCCCTTCAAGTGCCTATTCTTTCGCGGGCACTTCGGTTAAGCTGCCTCGTAAAAGTGCCGCCTCCTCCAGCATCGAGCTCAAACTCAATGGTGAAGGCTGTGAGATTGATAAGGTTTACCTGCTGCCGGTAGCTATTGAAGACGTGAAGGGTGGAAAAAATTTCTATGCATATGACGAGAATGCTGCTTTTATTCTGTTCAAGATGGTTCCTCCTCCTCCAGAGGGATCAGGAACGGCTTCGGATCCATATCTTATCCAGAATATAGAGAACTTTATGCATATCAACGACCTGTTGAAGAATGATGAAACCGTTTATTTCAAGTTGACTTCAGATTTGGATTTCTCGTCCTATGAATTCAGTAACAAAAAGGATGCTGATGGCAACTACACCGGCAAACCCTGGATTCCTATCAACAATGCTGAGGGAGCTGATGCTGAGGCAATCGCTGCAACCAGAGGAATCGTTTTCGACGGCGATGGTCACACTATCAGCAATTTCAAGGCCCCCCGGGCTTTGATCTTCAAGTTGATGGGAAGTGTTCAGAATCTGACCATCGATGGGGCTGAGATTGAATCAGAGGGCGGAAGTTCCGGCATTATAGCCGAGGTGGCCGGTTCGATTGAAAAAGCTGACGAAATCCTTGTGAAGAATGTAACCGTCAAGAATTCCAAGATATCCACCCCTTTAAATAAAAAACGTACGGCTGCCGTTATCGGATATGCCGTTGGCGGCGTTTTCGAGAATGTCAAGGTTGAGGCTTGCAAAGTAAGCGGAGAAGACCAGCAGGTTGCCGGTCTTGTTGCTCGCCTGGAGAAAGGTTCAATCATCGATTGCAGCGTTTCCGCAGAGTTGGAATCTGGGAAATACTACGTAGGCGGTATTGTAGGATGGTTGGGCGAAGCCACAATCCGGAATTGCACAACCAACGTGAAGATTGTGAACTACTACACCACTTATGCCAGGACCGGCGGTCTGGTGGGTCATTGGAACGGCGGTGGCACTATCGAGCATTGCGCCACAAGCGGATCCATTGAAGCGTACGGTCATTATATTGGTGGCGTTGTCGCCGTTATCAGTTCTCCCCAGGTGGATAATGACTATGTTGAGGCAACCGCCAATGTCAAGGCTTGTTCTTCTACAATGGACCTTACCCTCCCGACAACCGCGTCCACCAGAAAGTCTGGAGAAGGCGGGGTCGTGGGTTGTGTCGAATCTACGGCCGTGATAGCCAATGTGAGCGATTGCTATGCCACTGGCACTCTTATCGGATATCGTTGGAGCAGTGGTTTCGTGGGGTATAATAACGGCACGCTCCATATGAACAACGGCTATACGGCCTGCGATATCAGCGGGATCGCGCTTGCTGACGCTTCGGGCGTGGTGCTTGGTAACAACAAGGCGGGAGCGGAGGTCAAATGCTCCGGTGTCGTGGGATGGAACGTTTCCGGAAGGGCGATCTGCTTCCCGGCAGGTATAGTATCTTCCGAGACCAACTATTGCGGCACTGAAGGCACCGTTTCCTCGCATGCTAAAACCTTTAATTGGGACACATCGATCTGGGACCTCAGCAAAGACTTCCCTACATTGAAGTAAAATGGAATGCTTATGAAAAGCAAGTTTTTACGATTTCTTTTGCTTCCTGTATTTGCCATTGCCGCGCAAGCTTGTGGCGGCAATGACACGGAAAGCAATGGCAATGAGCCGTACATTGAGAGCCTTACTACCGATTATGACGGAAAGGCCGTGGTCGGCATGCCGGTTACCATTAATGGATCGAATTTCAGCCCCGTCGCCTCGGAGAACAAAGTACTCTATGGTCTAGGGCTGAGTGCTGTCGCTTTGATTGTGAAAGAGTCTTCCGAGGAGCACTTGACATTCATAGCCCCCAATCTTCTTGTATCCCAAGTTAAAATCAGGGTATCTGTCAAAGGCAAGGAATCGAATTCCGTGATTATGGAGTTTGCAGATTTGTCGGATCCTTCGGATGGGGACACATGGTCCGATGTCCCCACTCTTGATTTTGCAAAACTCGGCGGCACGACCAAGACAATTGTAGAAGGTGTGGAGTGGACCAGTTTCCACGGTGCATGGGAGGGGCAGATCCGCAATATTAATATTGTTCGGACTACGCTTAATGAGCATAACCATATCGGTATTTACTACAACTACACCAAGACTTATCCTGATGGATACACCCCTGAACTCAAGAGTGGCGAGGATCCCCGGGACCTGGACAAGAAGTGCATATATATGGATGCGATAGCCGGAACCAACGGCCCTATGGCTTGCTGCCATTTTGTCCGTGTTAACGGCGAAGGTTTCCGTACCCTTGACACAATGGAGCAGGATCCCTGGATTGTGAACTGCGCCCTAACCATAGACGATAACAATGTTGTGGACATAGTAAAAGTCGATGACAACTATGGGGCTGAAAAGCTTCCCAATAAGAATGTCGGAAGCGCAGGCCCCCTTCTCGTATGGGAAGGAGAGGAACAGAATTATCCCGAATGGAGGACCGAGGCTTTCATCGCGACCACGCATCCCCGCACCGCCATCGGTATTTCCAAAGATGGAAAAACCATTGTGCAGGTTGCCGTCGATGGCCGCTGGACGAGCACAGATACGGAAATCAGAGCCATCGGAATGCCCACTCCTCTTCTTGCCAAGATGATGAAGGGCCTTGGTTGTTACAAAGCCCTGAATTTCGACGGTGGCGGCGGAACAGCCATGTGGGTCTATGGCGAAGGGAATGCCAGGAATATCGTCAACCGCGTAAGCGAGAACGTCGATAAAGATGGTTGGACCGGCACCAAGCTGCGTCCTACCGGCAATGCGGTGTATATCAAGAGTGATTTGAAGAAATAGCATGCCACACGGGTTTTCAACATTCGGTTTCCTGTCAATAATGATTGCCGTCTCGTGCTCCCTTTCCCAATGCGGGAGCCGATCCGGCGAGATAAAACCGGTGTCTGAAATCTGCGTGGAACGCCTGGACAACAACTGGCTTCCGCTGGAAAGCACAGCGAAGTACGAGACCGTCGGCGGCGTGATCATCGCTCGGTTCAGCTTCTATTCCAAAAACTGTCTGTGCACATCTTACCCCATTCTGGTCGTCGAAAATCCCGGCCAGTGTTCAGTGCTGGTCAACGATCAGGAAGTCGCACCCATGAAAGGGTTGCATCTGCTGGAAGACGATGACGCCTGCTACGAGCTCGGTGGAAGGGTCTTGGACGGAAAGAACGCCGTTGTGGTGAACCGTAGCTGGAACTCGGCTCCCGCCGAGATGCCATCCGCATTTATCGCGGGGGATTTCGATGTGCTGCCGGACGAGGAAAACGTATGGCTGCTGACATCCGCGAAGGTGCTCGGGCTTGGCTCCCTGGAGTCCCAGGGCATGCCTTTCTACAGCTCAGACGTTTCCTACAGCCGCACATTTGAAGTGACCGGGAAGGTTAGGAAACGCACCTTCCTCCGCCTCGGCGAATGGAAAGGCACGCTCTGCGAGGTATGGGTCAATGGCGAAAAGGCCGGAGACATTCCCGCGGGGCACCATAAACTGAAGATTGGCTCTTTTCTGAATCCCGGCATGAACGAGCTTGAGTTGCATGTCCGGGGCGATGGCCTTTACGAAGAATTCACTATCTATTAAATAACCATATGATTAAAAAAGAGTACCTTTCTCCCTCAGCGGAGAGTATCGAACTAAAGACCAGGAACATCCTGATGGCCTCGGCTGTTGACGGGGACCTCGGGGACCTTGGTGAAATCACCATCATTACCGATTCCATCATTGAGGGACCGGATGATTTGTTGTTCTTCTAATCTGTTCTGCCTTATGAAAAAGTATTTAGTAATCATGGCGGCCGTTGCCGCAACGCTTCTTGCAGCAAGTTGCAACAAAGAGCAGAACACGCCCGATGAACCTCAGCAGATAGTTGCCGGGGAACAGATTACCATTACCGCATCCATCCCTGCGGAGGTTTCCAAGGTAGGGCTTGCCTACACCGGTACCGCCCTTCATCCCACCTGGGCTGCGGGGGACAAGATCCGCGTAGCAGATCATAGCGACGCATCGAATTATCAGGACTTCGAGCTTGCCTCCGGCGAGGGAACTCAGAGCGGAACCTTCACCGGCACGGCCTTGAGCGCGGCCAGTTACGACATCTCCATTGTGAATGCCACCAGCTGGCCGGCGAACGTGCTTGCCCAGACTCAGGCGGAGGATGGAAGCACCGCCCATCTGGGCTACACCGTCGCCCTGACCGGCGTGAACACTTATGAGGATATCGCTTTCACATCCGCGTGGGCAAGCGCCAATGGCGGTACCATCGCTCAGTCCGGAGCCCTTCACCTGAGTGTGACGCTCCCCGACGGTGTTGCCGCAAAGGTCAATAACGTGACTATGGTCGCCGACAAGAACATCTTCGGCCCCACCGGCACGATGACCATTGCCATCACCACCCCCGGAGACGCCGGCACTGCCAATACCTTAGACGTGTTCGCATCTATACCTCCGACCGGAGTTACCATCCCCTCCGGCACCGGCCTGCTGTTCAAGTTCGGCACCACCGACGATGACCACAGCGTTTACACGCGTTACTACCTGACTTCCAGCGCCCTGAACCTTGCCGGCGGCCAGCTCAACCTCATCAGCCTCACCGGCGCCAACACCGACAAGTATGCCGGCAAGGATGACGACGGCACCGCCGCCCATCCTTACCTTATTGCGGATAAATATCAGATGGCAGCAATGAATACTCTCATGGTCGCCGGGGAGACCAAGTATTTCAAACTTGTAGATGATATCGATATGGCTGGCATAACTTGGACTCCGCTGAATAATGCCGATCCATACACCAAGAAGGTCAACTTCGATGGTTGCAACCATACTATTTCCAATTTTACCATCGACGACACAGAAATGAAGTATGCCAGTTTTACCGGCGTTTTGTGTGGCGATTTTAATAACGTCATTTTCGATCATGCTTCGGTTTCTTGCGGTGGACAGAAAGGAGGGGTTGTCGCTGGCATTCTTGGACAGACCGGTGTTCCTGCTAACTGTAGCCATGTTTCGATTACCAATTCATCTGTCACATCGACTACGATGTCTTCCGTGTTTTCAGCCCAAGCAAATGTTATAGGCACTATGTCTAATTGCACAATAACCTCTTCCAGTGTCTCTGGCGGAGCTCGTGTCGGCGCTCTTGTCGGAAGCCTGGTTGACTATGATGAAATCTCCGATTGCTCTGCTGAAGACGTTACAGTGACGTCCACGGATTATTATGCCGGTGGTCTTATCGGGCAGTCCAATGGTACTGGCGTCTTGACAAGATGCCACTCTACGGGAAGTGTTACCGCCAATCATGCATCTTATGCCCGCTCCGGTGGTCTCATCGGCTATCTGATCAAAGGCTCGGTGGATAATAGTTATTCCACATGTAGCGTGAATATAAAGGGTCAATACGGAGCAGCTTTGGTAGGCCAGATCAAGAATGCATCCATATCAAAGTGCTACGCGACAGGCACAGTTACTTCTACAAACCATTATGCCGGCGGCATTCTTGGATTGGTGGAATCGAGTGGCTCAGCAACAATTGAGAAGAGTTATTATAACGGAACTATTTCTCTTCCTACCGGTAGTTCCGGAAAGGCTCAGGCCGGCGGAGTTATTGCCTATATGGACGCGACATCTTCCGCAACGATCTCAAACTGCTATACATCAGGATCTTGGGCGGGCCGCAGATGGTTCGGCGGTATTGTTGGTGGAACTAAGAGTGATGCGACATCCCTTACTGTAACCAATTGCTATACAACGGCCACCATTACCGGCACCCCGTACGGCGCTGTAGTTGGTTCTCAGTCCATGCCAACAGCCAATGCTGTCTGTTCTGGCTGCATTGCCTGGTGGGCCAGCGGTAATCTGATTGCAACAGGCACGGCCATGACTTCCTCTTCCTGCTACATCGGTCAGGAAGGCACTTTGTCTGCCAAAGCAGCTGAACTCGGTTGGAGCGACTCCATTTGGGACTTCTCCGGCAGCGTGCCTACATTGAAATAATTGGAAGTGAAGAGAATATTTATCATTGCCGCGGCAGTTTTATTATCCTGCTCCCATCCTGCCAACAAGAAGGAAGGCCCCGCCTTGCCGGAGTTGAGAAGTGCATTCGTCAACCCTCCCCAGAGCGCAAAACCCCTTGTCTATTGGCTATGGATGGACGGCAATATCGATAAAGATGGTATTCGCAAGGACCTGGAATGGATGACCCGCGTGGGGATTGGAGGATTCCATGCATGGAATCACGAGAATCCATCCCCACAGGTGGTCGAAAAACGGGTCTCATATATGTCGCCGGAGTGGAAAGACGCTTTCCGCTTCACGATAAACCTGGCAGATTCCCTTGGCCTGGAAGCCGGTGTGATGAGCAGCTCGGGGCACCTCCATTCAGGAGGGCCCTGGGTAACGCCGGCGAATGCCATGAAGAAGATTGTCTGGCGGGAGATGCCCGTGGAAGGAGGCCGGCATTTTCATGGAAAACTACCGGCTCCCTTTACCACGAGCGGCCACTATCAGGATCTGCCTCTCGTCGCTCTGGGTATGGATTATGATCGCCCGGAAGAGGCTTACTATGAAGACATTGCCGTAGTCGCGGTAGAACTCACCGACAATACCCGTTCCCTCACAGAGCTCGGCGCCGAACTCAGCACCAGCGGAGGAGAGGGCTTTTCGGTGGAGCAGCTCTCAAACGACTCATTCAACGATTGGGGGCGCCTCGATGCCGTTCCCGGAGGCTTCGGCTGGATTCAGTACGCCTTCCCGGAACCGCAGACATTCCGCGCTCTTACCATCGTTTATCCCAAAGCCCGTCACCGCGGGCATTCCGTGCCGGAGTACTGCCAGGATTCCCTCCAGGTGAGTGACGACGGGGTTGATTTCCGGACGGTGTTCGGTATTCCGGTGGGCAGCTGCGAGGTTCAGACCGTGTCTTTCGAACCTCTGACAGCGAAGTATTTCCGGCTGAAGCACAAGAATCCGGAGTCGTTCTTCCACTATACCATGATCCATCGCAATCCGGATCCGAAGTTTTCCCTTATCCCTGAATTCCGCCTGTACACCGAGAACAGGATCAATCACGCGGAGGAGAAGGCCGCTTTCGCCGCGGCCCACGATATCCGCGACTATCCTACCCCGGACGATCCCGAAGGCATCGGTATTGGCAGGGTTGAGGTGATTACGGATGCTATGAAAGACGGCATTCTGGACTGGGACGTGCCCGAGGGCAGATGGGTCATCTACCGTTTCGGCGCTTCCCTCACGGGGAAGAACAATCATCCCGAGCTTCGCGAAGCATCCGGGATGGAATGCGACAAGCTGGACCCCGATGCGTGGCTTGGGAATTTCCGCAACCATCTCGACAGGATTCGGGATGCCGCCGGAGGAATGCTAGGTGATCGAGGCGTGGTGAATCTTAATCTGGACAGCTACGAAGGCGGCGCTGAGAACTGGACAGCCCGCATGAGGGAAGAGTTCTCCAGGCGGCGTGGTTACGATATGATTCCATGGCTGCCGGTCATTGCCGGCAACGTGGTCCGGGATGCCGGGCATTCGGAGCGTTTCCTTCTGGATTTCCGCCAGACCATAGCAGAACTGATATCGGAAAACTATTCGCGCCTGACCCGTCTGCTTCAGGATGAGTATGGCATGAATGGCTGCTTCGTGGAGTCGCATGAGTGCGGCCGCGTGTTTACGATGGACGGGATGTCGGTCAAGAAGAATGCGCTCTACCCTCAGGCGGCGTGCTGGGTTCCTTCGAAAGTGGGCCCGCAGGACCGCGTATTCGAAGCGATGGCCGATATGAAGGAGTCGTCTTCCGTAGCGCATATCTATGGCCAGAATCGCGCATCCACGGAGAGTTTGACTTCCATCGGGCTTGCGCAGCAGGCCTACACCTATTGCCCGGAGAACCTGAAAAAAGTGATGGACCGGCAGTTCGCCTGCGGCATAAACCGTATGGTGATACACTATAGCTGCCATGTGCCCGTGGAAAAGTATCCCTGCCTCGGCATGGGCGTTTACGGACAGTGGTTCGACCGCACCGAGAGTTGGGCCGAGCAGGCGGGTGCCTGGGTGAGTTACATAACCCGGAGCTGCGCCATGCTCCAGCAGGGTCGCGATGTGGCCGACATCCTCTGGCTTTATGGAGACGATACCAATATTACCGCCAATTATTCCCATTCGCATCCCGAGATCCCTGCCGGCTTCCGCTACGATTTCTCGAATCCGGAGGCCCTGCTGGAAAGGATTTCGATAAAAGGGAAGACGCTGGTGACCGAATCCGGTTGCTGCTACCGCATCCTGTGCCTGGATCCGACCACGGAAGTGCTGTCGGATGCCGCTCGCGAGAAGGTGGATGCCATCCGCGCCGCCGGAATCCCTGTGGTGACTCCCGGAAAGGGTTTGAGAAGGGCCTGCAGGCATCTGCATAGGGATATGTCCGGAGCCGATTCCCTGGCCTTTGTTCATCGCAGGATGGAAGGGGCGGACATCTACTGGGTGAGCAATCCTTCATCCTCCCGCATCAAGACGGACGTGTTTTTCCGTATCAGGGGCCGTGCCGCAGAAATCTGGAACCCTGAGACCGGGGAGATGAAACCTGCTTCTTTCCGCTTTGCCGGAGGCAGGACGGCCGTCAGCCTGGATCTTGCGAAAGATGATGCGGTATTCGTGGTGTTTGCCGGAAATGCCGGATATGGCCGGCGCATCCGCTCCGCCCGCGAGATATCCCGCACTGCTGTGGAAGGCCCCTGGAACCTTGAGTTCCAGCAGGGCAGGGGAGCGCCGGAATCGGTGGTATTCCCCGTTCTCAGCCGTTGGGATGAGAGTGACGACGAAGGAATAAAGTATTTCTCCGGAACCTGCAGCTATCGCAACACATTCGTGCTGGATTCTCTGCAGGCCGGGCATAGACTCGAGCTGAGTCTTGGAACTGTGAAAAACCTTGCGGATGTGTATGTGAACGGGAACTTTGTCCGGACCCTCTGGCGCCCTCCGTTCAAGACGGATATAAGCGGCTTTGTCCGCCCCGGAGAGAACGAGCTTGAGATCCGCGTGACCAACCTCTGGGTCAACCGCCTGATAGGTGATGCCCAGCCCGGAGTTACCCCCGTGGCATATTCATATTTGAAGTTTTATGAGGCCGGCGATGCGCTGCTCCCTTCCGGCCTTCTTGGTCCGGTTGAACTGATACAGAAGACTGGGCGATAACAGCGCAAAAGAATCGACAATGGTTTAATGCTAATCATAAACAAATGAAAAACAGCACTTTACACAAAATGGGGGGGGGGTAGCTATTTAGCCCCTTTAACCGAGATTATTGAGTTGCAGGGCGGCCCCTGCATGCAGGACGCCAGCCCGAACGGAGGACTGCAGAATTTGATGACCAACGATTTGATTGATGAGGTTTAAAAGAGGAGGCTGGATTATGAAAAAGAGTATTATTCTTTCGTTGGTATCATTAATTGTAATGGTTTCCTGCAACAAAGAAGTTGCACCCTTGGATGCCAAGGGTGGCGAGGAGCCGGAGGCCGTTAAAGAACAGGTGACGGTTACAGCCACTATTCCTGGCGACGGACTTTCAACCAAGGTCTCCCTAACCCAGGATGAATCGGATAAGAAGGTTATCAAAGTTTCATGGGAAGAGAATGATGAGATTATTATAAACGGTGAAACCTTCACTATTGTCAACTCATCTATTTCCGGAGATGGCAAGACTGCGGATTTCACGGGAACGGCTCCTTCGGCGGACGGATCGGGAAAGTATAACATTAGTTATACGAAAGCGTTCTCCACAGTCGGAGATGACTATAACAATCAGACCCAGGCCTCAGACGGGAGTACCGCTCATCTTCCACTGAGCGTAGCCCTTAACGGTGCAAGCGGCTACACCAACTTCTCCTTTGTTGATGGCAACCAGGGGGGCACTCTAGTCGAGTCTTCAGTACTGCATCTTAGAGCCCAGCTTCTTGACGGCGCATCATGGCTGGACGATGTACAGAAGGTTATCTTCAAATCATCGGCCAATGTATTCAACGGAAGCAATAAACTGACGGTAACCCTTACCACTCCCGGAACCGGAGGAGACAGACTTCTGGATGTATATGCTTCGCTTCCGGCGGGTTCAGATGTATCTCTTCCGGACATCATCGTCCAATTCCAGGTGTCAGCCAACGAATACGATGTCTACACTGCATACCGCGAGTTCTCGCCGGTTAAGACATTCCCTGACGGCGCTGCTCACTATCTTGGCATCGACTGCTCGAATATTGCTACGCACGCTGGACCTTCGACCTGCGATGGGTCCACAGCCGAAAAGGCATACCTGATTGGGGATCAGCATCAGATGCAGGCCATTTCCCTTACTACCACCAAGCAATACTATAAATTGGTGGATGACATAGATATGACCAGTGCCTCCTGGACCAGCCTGAATGCCGAGGGAACCAAGATTATTGACCTTAATGGTAATAATAAGAAGATCAGCAATATGCGTGCTCCGCTATTCGCTGACCTCAACGGTAACATATATAACCTGACGCTCTACAATTCTGTCGTCTCTAGTGCCGAAACCGTCGGTATTCTTGCCAATACCTGTAACACTGCTGCAAGCACCGTTTCCGGTATCACCGTCACCGGCGATGCTCCTTCCGGCGAGCCGCTGACCTACCATAGCACACTAACTTCTACCGCCACGGCAGGGACAAAGTATGTTGGTGCTTTGGTTGGAGATGTTTCCACACTTTCAACCTTTGATGGCTGCCATGTCATAAACACGCTTATTTCATCCCCTGCCGACGATTTTACCTATACTGGCGGAGGATTTGGATTTGTGCATCATGGTAAGGAACATACTTGTACTATTCAAAACTGCACGATTGAATCTTCCCAGATTTATTCAAATAGTTATACCGGTGGGTTGGTTGGCTATCATCAACGTGGAACTATCCAAAACAATAAAGTCGGTTATGATGCAGATAATAACGAAAAGAAGTGTATTGTTGCAGGTCCTGAAGGCGCTATCTCAGGTCGCTACAAGGGTGGTCTTTCCGGCGTATTCCAATATGGGTATGAGAAAAACAACAAAGTTTTGTGCGATGTGAACGGGGCTTCCTACCTTGGGGGATTTAGTGGCAGAATGCGGGCAGGAGTTGCACAAAATAACGTAAACGCTGGTACTATTACAGCTGTCAGCACCTATGTCGGTGGGTTTACGGGATCAATTGAAAGTGCCTCCCCATCAAGCAACAATTCCTCTGCAAATGTGATAGGTAGTGTTAAGGAAAGTCAATATCTTGGTGGATTTGCTGGCCAGATCACCGGAGGAACCACAAATAGTAATACGGCTTCAGGCAGTGTTACATCAGCTGGCGGACAATCAGAGAATTATGGTTGTAATGGAGGTTTCGCCGGACAGATAACCGGAGGAACTGTAACAAATAATTCTTCATCAGGAGATATTAACACAAACGGAGCGTACCTTAATGGAGGTTTCGCCGGACAGATAACCGGAGGAACTATAACCGGTAATTCAGCCTCAGGAGATGTGGCCGCTTCTTCGGGAGGATTTAAGAATGGAGGTTTTGCTGGTTATTTAACCAATGTAGTTAAATTCGAAAAGAATTGCGCTTCTGGCAATACAGATG